>Ga0163150_10000336_pt1 | contig 88321 bp, 76 predicted proteins | sample OliLakLV19P2IB_FD_148628 | JGI IMG/M metagenome (GOLD analysis project Ga0163150, IMG submission 148628) | Freshwater microbial mat bacterial communities from Lake Vanda, McMurdo Dry Valleys, Antarctica - Oligotrophic Lake LV.19.P2.IB | ecosystem: Environmental > Aquatic > Freshwater > Lake >... | reverse complement strand
TCGCGGCCCCGGTCAGCACGGTGTCCGGGCGCGTGCTGGTTGGCAGCACCACCCAGGTGGATTCCGACACCAACGATCCTCTCGCGCCCCGCACAGCCAACAACAGTATTGGTGCTGCGCAGCTGCTGCCCGTGCCCGCCATCGTTGGCGGCTACGTGGCGCTCGCAGGTCGCGGGTCCCCCGGTGCTACCCAGCCCGCCGGTGATCCCAGCGACTATTACCGTGCATCACTGGCCATCGGGCAGACTATCGAGTTGAGCATTGCGGCGGACGATCCGGCCGTCAATGACCTGGATCTCTATCTGCTCAACGGGGCAGGCGACGTCGTCGATTCGTCAGTTGGCACGGGCCGGGTGGAGCGCCTCACAGTGCCGGCCTCGGGCAGCTACTATGTAGAGGTCGTGGCCTTCGAAGACGCCCCGGGAGGTTTTGCCAACTATCGCCTCAGCCTCGGCCAGACCCTCTCCACCAGCACTGCCAGCCCGCTGCGGCTCAGTGCGGCATTTGTGCCCGGCGAACTGCTGCTGCGCCTCGCCCCCGAGAATGACACGGGCGCTGGTTCCCGCCGTTCGCCAGCGGCGGCCCTCGGGGAGCGCCACAGCCTGGTCCAGGTCGGGGGAGCGCCGGACCGGGAGTTGCAGTATCGCCTGAGCGATGATCAGGGAGGTTCCCGGGCCACTGTGCTCGCTGCCGGGACCGGTGCCGACGCGCGTGGTCCGGTAGTTTCCCGGCAGTTTCGCAGCCCGGAACTGCGCAGGAAGTGGGACACCCTGATGGCGCTGAAGCGCCTCCGTCGGGACTCGGGCGTGCGCTGGGCAGAACCAAACTGGGTACTGACCGGCTCCGCGGTTCCCGCCGATCCGGCCTACGCGCGGCAGCGCTGGCATTACGAGCAGATCCAGCTGCCAGCCGCCTGGGACATCGCTCAGGGTGATGTCGGCGTCACCGTCGCGGTGATCGATACCGGCGTTCGGCTCGGGCACCCCGACCTGGCCGCAAGACTGGTTGCAGGCAAGGACTTCGTCCGGGGAGCCAACGCCGCTGATGGCGACGGCATCGATGACGATCCCGCCGATCCGGGCGATGCTGGACCTGGCGGCTCGCTGATTTTTCACGGGACGCATGTGGCTGGCACCGTCGCTGCTGCAGGGAACAACGGTCTGGGTGGGACTGGCGTGTCCTGGCGCACCAGCCTCATGCCCGTGCGTGTCCTGGGTGATGACGGTTCCGGCACCCTGGCCGATATCCTGCAGGGAGTCCGTTATGCCGCTGGCCTGGCGAACGATTCGGGCACCGTCCCGGCGATTCGCGCCGACATCATTAACCTGAGCCTTGGGGCCCTCCGTTCCTGTTCCCAGGCGGAGAGCGACGTGATGGACGCTGTGCGAGCGGCGGGAGTCATGGTCATTGCGGCGGCCGGGAACGATGCCACCAGCCTGCTGGAATCCCCCGCCTCCTGCCCGGGAGTTATCGGCGTGGCGGCCGTGAACTCGGCCAGCACCCGTGCCTTCTACTCCAACTACGGCAGCTGGGTTCGGGTCGCCGCACCCGGCGGGGACAGTGCAGACCGGGATGGTGATGGTTTCCCCGATGCGGTGTTCAGTACCCACGCTTCACGCCAGGCGGGGGCGACGGTTGAAACCTACGACTACCTCATCGGCACTTCGATGGCGGCTCCCCACGTCGCCGGAGTCGTTGCGCTGATGAAGTCGATCAATCCCACCCTTACGCCGGCGACGGTCGATGCGCTGCTGGCCAGCGGCCTCATGACGCGGGATATCGGTTTCCCGGGGGTCGATGAACTCGGGGTAGGCCTGATCGATGCGTTCAAGTCGGCGCAGGCCGCCAGCTCCACGCCGCCGCCACTCCTGCCTCAGCTGGGCTTGTCGCCCCGGTCCTTAAGTTTTGGCGACGTGGGGACTACGGCCAATGTGCTCGTCAGGAATACAGGTGGCGGCGCACTGGCCATTAACTCGATCTTCAAGGTCGCCGGCTGGCTGCGGGTCGTTGCGGAGCAGGTGGACGCGACAGGCCTCGGCAATTACCGGATCGAGGTGGACCGCGCCGGGCGCGCGCCGGGCACCTACAGCAGCTTCATCGAGTTCCGTTCCTCGGCTGATAACGAGAGGGTCGAGATTCTGATGCAGGTCTCAGCCAGCCCGAGTGTGGCGAATGCCGGTCGCCAGTATGTGGTCCTGGTGGACAATGCCACCTCCCAGATTACCCAGCAGGTTGCCGTTAACGCCCTGGGTTCGTCCGTCAATTTTGCCTTTGGCGACGTCACCCCGATCGCTTATCAGCTTCTGATCGGCAGCGATATGGACAACGACGGGGCCATCTGCGATGACGGGGAGGCGTGCGGCGCCTATCCCGTGTTCGGTGAGGCCACGGTCGTCATCCCTACGGCCGCTGACCTGGCCTTTGAGACGGCATTTCGGACCTACGGCCAGACGGCCACCACCCGCGCTGGCGTCACCCTGAAGGGGCGCTAGTCCGGGCCGGTTCCTCCCGCCCCGCAGCATCCAACTGATCCTGCCTGACGAATAGCCTGCCGTCTCGCCGGGAAAACACCTTGCCTCCGAACACCTCAAAGTCGCTTCTGGCTCTGCTTTTTCTCGGCGTCCTGATGGGCGCCCTGGACCTGGCAATCATTGGTCCTGCCCTGCCCGGCATCCAGGCCGAATTCGGCATCTCGACGCGGCAGCTCTCGGTGCTGTTCAACGCCTACGTCCTGTGCCAGATGATCGGCACCCCGCTGCTCGCAAAGTTCTCCGATCGGGTCGGTCCACGAACGGCTTATGTCCTCAGCGTTAGCCTGTTTGCGTTGGGTTCCCTGCTGCTGGTGCTGGCCACCGCGCCCGCCATGCTCTACTGGGGCCGGGCCATTCAGGGCTTCGGCGCTGGCGGCGTGGTCCCCATCGCGGCGGCCATCATCGGCGGCACGCTGCCGCCGAAGGAGCGGGGTCCGGCGCTCGGCACCCTGGGCACCGTGTTCGGCCTTGCCTTCATCATTGGCCCGGTGCTGGGTGGTTTGCTCTTGCCCTTCGGCTGGCACTGGCTGTTCCTCATCAATCTGCCCATTGCCGCTGTACTGATCGCTGGCGCGTTCCGCTTGTTGCCCGCGACCAGGCCCCAGGGAAGGAAGACTCTCGACGTTGCCGGGATTGTTACGCTCGCCCTGCTGCTCACCGGTCTGGTCTTTGGGCTCAACGAACTGGACACCACGGCCCTCGCCGCCAGCCTTCTCTCGTGGCCGGTCGCGCTGGCCCTGGTGTTTGCCTTGACCCTCGTTCCGGTGTTTTGGCGGATCGAAACACGGGCCGTTGACCCGATCATTCGCCCGGGCCTCTTCAAGTCCCGTCCCGTTGTCGTCGCGTCGCTGATCGGCGCCGGAATCGGTGCGATCCAGTCTGCCGGCACGTTTTACCCGTCGCTGGCGATTGCGGCGACCGGCGTGTCGGCCAGCACAGCATCGTGGATGCTGCTGCCCGGCGTCGTCGGCGCGACCATTGCCTCGCCGGTTTCCGGCCGCCTGATCAATACCGTCGGGACCCGCAGGATCGTCATCGTCAGCCTGACGATGGTGGTGGCGAGTCTGCTCGTTTTCGCCTTCGCGCCCATCTCCGTTCCAGTCTTTATCCTGGCGAGCATCCTTGGCAATACGGGTCTGGGCGGCGTCCTTGGCGCCCCCCTGCGCCTCGTCATCCTCGACAACTGCCTGCCCAGTGAGCGCGGGTCGGCCCAGGGTCTGCTCAGCAACTTCACGTCAATCGGGCGCTTGATGGGCGCCACTTTCGTGGGCAGTATCGCCGCGTCGGCGGGGGGCGGCGTCGTGGGTTACCAGGCGGCGTTTGTCGGCATGACGGTGGTGGCGGCCGCGATGCTGGCGCTGGGCTTTGCGCTCAAGACTTCTGGCACCCAACAGCCGCTAGACTCAGAGCCGGCCACAACGAGACCTTAGCGGGACGGAACATGACCGGGCCGTTCCCCTGCAGACTTCTGGCGATGTTGGCGCTGCTCGTCCCGATAGCCAGCTGGGCGGCGCCAGCCCGGGTTCTGGAGGCCAGTCCCCCCAAGGCTATCACCGACTTTGAGTTGACCAATCAGGATGGGCAGCCGTTCCGTCTCAGCCAGCTCCGAGGCTCTCCGGTGCTGGTGTTTTTTGGCTTTTCCCACTGCCCTGACGTCTGCCCGCTCACGCTGGGTCAACTGCAGGCCGTAGTCAGTTCCCGGGACAGCGCGGTGAACCAGGCCCGGGTGGTGATGATCAGCGTCGACGGCGACCGGGACACACCCGCTGCCCTGAAGCGCTATCTGGCCTCGGTATCTCCGGACTTCATCGGCCTCACCGGCCCCCCCCGCAGGGTGCGTGACATTGCCGCGCAGTTTTCCGCCGTATTCTTCAAGGGCACGCCTGCGGACGCCGACGGCAACTACCAGGTCGAGCACACCGCCCAGGTGTACCTGCTGGACAAGCAGGGCCGGCTCCACAGTACGTTTTTCAATGCACCCGCTGACGTCATCGCTGCCGCGACCCGGCAGGTGGCAACAGAGAACCCCTGACGAGTGACGTCGGGTATGTCTGCGACGCGACTGCTGTGTTCAGCATTTCGAAGTCACTCTGACTGCCGCCTCTTTCGCCGCCACCTCGCGCTTATCCTGATTCGCCAGCATCTCGCCAATCAGCGTCTCGACAAAGGAAAACCGCTCTTGCGGATCTTCCAGTTCGGCTGAAAACCGGAATTTCTGCTGCCGGTCCAGCCGGTAGGTCATGGGGTCACTCCGCACCCGGGTCACGATCCAGGCGGGGCTAAGTGTTGTTCGCGGGCCGAACTCGACAAAGCCGCCCACGGCGCTGGCATCCAGCCGCCGGATCGACAGCGGCTCTGCCCGCAGGCGCAGCGCTGTCATGCGAAACAGGTTGCGGGTGGCCTCCGGCAGTGGGCCGAAGCGGTCCACCAGCTCCACCTGCAATTCCCGCAGCGCCTCAGTGCTGCGGGCACTCGCGATGCGCTTGTAGTGGACGAGACGAAGATGCACGTCGTTCAGGTAGTCGTCCGGGAGCAGGGCGGGGAGGTGCAGGTTAATCTCGGTAACTGGCGCAATGGCGGTATCCAGATCCGGCTCCAGACCTTCCTGCAGCGCCTTGACCGTGCGTGCCAGCATGTCGTTGTAGAGCTCGAAGCCGATCTCCTGGATCTGGCCGCTCTGGTCTTCCCCCAGCAGTTCCCCCGCGCCGCGAATCTCCATGTCGTGGGTCGCCAGCATGAACCCGGACCCCAGGTCTTCCAGGGCGGCGATGGCGTCTAGGCGCTTGATCGCGTCGGCCGTCAGCGCCTCCCGGGGCGGCGCCAGCAGGTAGGCAAAGGCCTGGTGGTGCGAGCGGCCCACCCGGCCGCGCAGCTGGTGCAGCTGGGCCAGGCCGAAGCGATCTGCCCGATTGATGATGATCGTGTTCGCCGACGGGATGTCCAGGCCGCTCTCGATAATTGCCGTGCACACCAGGATGTGGAAGCGCCGGTGGTGGAAGTCCAGCATGATCTGCTCGAGATCCCGTTCCCGCATCTGCCCGTGTGCCACTTCCATGCGTGCCTCGGGCACCAGCTCGGCGAGCTGCGCCGCGATCTTCTCGATATCCTCGATGTGGTTGTGGACGAAGTAGATCTGGCCGCCCCGCTTCAGTTCCCGCAGGCAGGCCTCCCGCACTACCCGGTCTTCGAAGCGGGTGACGAAGGTCTTGATGCTGAGCCGCGTTTCCGGTGGCGTGGCGATCAGCGACAGGTCCCGCAGGCGTCCGAGGGCCATGTTCAGCGTCCGGGGAATCGGCGTGGCCGTCAGCGTCAGGACGTCGGACTCGATGCGCAGGGCCTTGAGCCGCTCCTTGTCCCTGACACCGAAGCGGTGCTCCTCGTCGACGATGATCAGGCCCAGGTTCTTGAAGCGCATGTCGCCCTGGAGCAGCCGGTGCGTGCCGATCACAATATCCACGCTGCCGGCTTCAGTGCCTGCCATGACCTTGCGGCTCTCCTGGGCGGAGCGGAAGCGGGACAGCACCTCCACCGTGACCGGCCAGTCGGCGAACCGGTCGGCAAAGGTCTGGTAGTGCTGCTGGGCCAGCAGGGTGGTCGGCACCAGCACCGCGACCTGCCGCCCGGAAGACACCGCCATAAAGGCCGCCCGCAGCGCCACCTCCGTCTTGCCGAAGCCCACGTCGCCGCAGACGAGACGGTCCATCGGTTTGCCGCTGGTGAGATCGCTGACCACAGCCTCGATGGCGCGGGCCTGATCCTCGGTGGGCTCAAAGGGAAAACCGGCGGCAAAGGCGGCGTAATCGTGCTGGGTTGCCGTTGGGCGCACCGTCTGCCGGGCAGCCCGCTTCGCGTAGAGCTCCAGCAACTCGGCTGCCACATCCCTGATGCGAGCGGCGGCCTTCCGCCGGGCCTTGTCCCACTGATCCCCGCCCAGGCGGTGCAGGGGCGCTTCTTCGGCGGACGTGCCGGTGTAGCGGGACACCATGTGCAGCGAGGCGACGGGCACATGCAGCAGGTCACCCCCCGCGTATTCCAGTGTGAGGAATTCCGTGGCCAGGTTATCGATGGTGATGGTCGTCAAGCCCCGGTAGCGGCCGACACCGTGGTTCACATGGACGATCGGGTCGCCTTGGTGCAGGTCGGTCAGGTCACTCAGGATCTGTTCCGGATCCCGGACGCGACGCTGGCGGCGCCGACTGCGGGGCCGCTCGCCGTAGAGCTCCCGTTCCGTGATCAGCGCGATGTTGGCGTCCCGCAGGAGCAGCCCCTGGCTCAGCGGCGCAATACCCACCAGAGCGGGACGGTCCGAGTTGAGGAAATCCTGCCAGCTGGCCGCCTCACCGGAGGGCACGGCTTCCTGGCGGAGGAGATCGGCGAGCATTTCCCGGCGCCCGGCCGACTCGGCCGCGAACAGAATCCGGCCCGTGAAGCTGCGGATGAAAGCCCGCAACCGGTGCGTGGGCTCCTCGGCGTGGGGCTCCAGCAGCAACTGCGGGAGCGGGGCAAGTCCCGCCGTGGCGGCGCGCTGCTCGCTGACGGTGGGGTCTGTTGTGCCGGGATCCAGCACCAGCAGCGGGGCGCCGGCGATGCGGCTCAGATGTTCCTCCGGCGTCCCGTTGAGTTCCCCCGGTTCCAGTGCCGGACGTTCCGAATCCTCCCGGGAGTCCTGGTACCGCTCGTTGATCTGCTGCCAGGCAGGCGCGAGGAGCCCTTCGGGATCGCCCAGCGTGATCGTGAGACGGTCCCTGGGCAGGTAGTCCCAGAGCAGGGCAGTGCCTTCAAAGAACAGTGGCAGGTAGTTTTCCACGCCCCCCGGCATACGGCCCTCGGACACTTCCCTGTAGATGATCGAGCGCGCGGGATTACCCTCGAAGCGCCGGCGGTACGCCTGGCGAAACTGCTTGATGGCGACTGCATCCACCGGCATTTCCCGGGCAGGCAGGGTTTCCAGGGACTGCAGCACGGTGCCTGAGAGCTGGGAGTCCGGATCGAACTGCCGCAGGCTGTCGATCTCGTCGTCGAGAAAGTCCACCCGCACGGGCAGGCCGGAGCCCATGGGGTAGAAATCGAGGAGCGAACCACGCACCGCGAAATCCCCGTGCTCCAGCACCTGGGAAACCCGCTGATAACCGGCGGCTTCGAGCTGGAGGCGCAGTTGCTCGGGGCGCAACTTCTGGCCAGTGGCCAGTGAAACGCTGTAGCCGCCGATGTACCTCACCGGCGGGACCCGGGGCAGCAGGGTAGAAGCAGCAACGATGAGCGTGTCGATCTGGCCCGACGCCACGTCCCGCAGAACGGTCAGGCGGCGCGAGATCAGGTCCTGGTGGGGGCTGAAGGTGTCGTAAGGCAGGACTTCAGTATCTGGAAGCAGGGCGATACGCGCCGCCCCACTGGCAAAAAAGCGCAGCTCCGCTTCGATAGCTTCTGCCCGCGCTACTGTTGGGACAATGATGAGCCAGAAGCCTGTGCCCGGCTGGTGCAGGGTGGCCTGGCGCAGCGTGGCCAGCCCGAGGGCATGGCCGCGGTCGGCCAGACCCACCCAGTCGCGGCGGCCGCCGGGGGCGGTGGGCAGCGGCAGCGGCAGAGGCAGCAGTGCTGGGGGAGGGGAGGTGGTGCCGGTCATAAAAACCCGCTCTTCGGCGGGCCGGCATTATCCCACCGATGTCAGGTGAGCGGGGCCTAGCGACGGACTGAATGCAGGACGTGGTCGTACTCGAAGTAAACGCTAAAGCCGTTATAGTCCCAGCGCGTGATCGGCGGCTGGCCGACAGCGCTCGAGCGGGTGGCCGGCGGGCCAAAGCGCGCTTCGACATTGGCCATGCTGCTGCCGCGCTTCGGGCGTTCTGCGCTCGTAGGCTGGGCCGCGTCGACGCCGTCGATCAGCAATGTGTCGGCCAGGGCAGTACCGTAAGGGCTGAAAAGACTCCCGGCCATGACCAGGGCAATGACGAAGGCTCGTGTGCTTGCAGCCATGCTAACCTCTCCTTACGCTTGCACTGCCGAATATAGCACTCGGTCTTCCCTTAGATAAACGACCTATCCCATGGACTTGGCTGGAGAAATGCGCTACCCGCCTGGTGCTCCCGGAATCCGTTTCCCCACCCTCCTGCAGGAGGGCCGGCTGATCCGCCGCTATCAGCGCTTCCTGGCCGACGTGCAGCTGCCGGATGGGACCGCTGTGACCGCCCACTGCCCCAACACCGGGGCGATGCTCGGGTGCCAGGCCCCGGACTCCCGCGTGTGGCTGAGTCCCGCGGCCCGGCCCGGCCGGCGTTGCCCGTTTACGTGGGAGTTGGTGGAAGTCGAGTCCGGAACGCTGGTGGGGGTGCACACCGGTCGGACCAACGCGTTGGTCGCTGCGGCCCTGCGTGCCGGACTGGTAGCAGAACTGGCTGGCTACACTTCCCTGCAGGCGGAGGTTTCCCTGCCCGCAGCCGGGGTGAGGTTTGACTTTCTGCTGCGGGGACAGGACTTGCCGGACTACTACCTGGAGGTCAAGAACGTGACTGCAGCCGTGGCTGACCGGCGCGCGATTTTTCCCGATGCGGTGAGCACGCGGGCGGCGCGCCATGCCCGGGAGCTGGCTGTATTGCGGCGGGCAGGTGCCCGGGCGGGAGTGCTCTTCTGCGCCCAGCGTGTCGATGTCGATGTCGTGGCGCCCGCGGACGAAGTCGATCCTGATTATGGCCGGGCCCTGCGCGCGGCCGCTGCTGACGGCGTGGAGGTACTGGCCATCGGGGCGACGGTCACTCCGGCTGGCATCTGGATCAATCGCCGGATTGCCGTGGATCTCTCACGATGATGCGACCCGCCACGGTCTGGATTGCGCTGCGTTACCTGGGCGCGCAACGGACGAACCAGTTCGCCTCCCTGGTGGCTCTCGCCTCCGTTATTGGTGTGGCGCTCGGCGTGGCGGCCCTGATCGTCGTGCTTTCGGTAATGAACGGGTTTGAGAACGAGTTGCGGTCCAGACTCGTGACGATCACCGGGCACGCAGCGGTGTTGACGGGTAACCGGGAGCCGGCCTGGCGGGACCTCCTCGCTGACGTCCAGGGGTTCCCCGGTGTGGAGTCAGCGGCGCCGTATATCGAACTCGAGGCCATGGTGGCGGTGGGCGGTGAGCTGGCCGGCGCCATCATTGAAGGAGTTGACCCGACGCGCAGGTCGCCGATCGCCGGCCGCGAGGGCGCGCTGAGCGGGGGTTCCCTGGGCGACCTCGCGCCCGGTTCCTGGCGGGCGCTGCTTGGGCGCGCCTTGGCAGTCCGCCTGGGCGTAGGCACTGGCGATACCGTGCAGGTTCTGGTCCCCGCCCGGGATGCCCGAGGCCGCGTCACATCCCGCCTTCGGGAGTTGACCGTTGCGGGAATCTTTGAGGTGGGTGTCCGGGACCACGATGCGGTGCGGGTGCTGGTTAATCTTTCTGACGCAGCGGTGCTGGCCGGCCTCAGTGACAACGTCACGGGTATTCGTCTCCAGACTACCGACATCTTTTCGGCGCCGCAGGTCCTTCAGGGCTGGCTGACGCACTGGACAGCGGGTGGCCGCAGCGCGCCTGACACCACGGACTGGACGCGGGACAACGCCACCTACTTCCGGGCGGTGCGCATTGAGAAAACCATGATGACGCTGCTACTTTCCCTCATCGTGGCAGTGGCGGCCTTCAATATCGTGGCCACGTTGGTGATGGTCGTCACCGACAAGCGCCCCGGGATCGCCATCCTGCGTACTCTCGGCTTTTCCCGGCGCGCGGTGGTGGCCATGTTCGCCCTGCAGGGCATTCTGATCGGTTGGGCAGGTGTGCTGATGGGGGTTGGTGGCGGCGTCCTGCTGGCGACCAATATCGGGACGGTGGCCCCGGCGCTGGAGCGCCTCTTTGGTTTTCAGTTCATGCCGGCTGACGTTTACTACCTGACGTCCCTTCCTGCAGACCTCAAAGCCGGGGATCTGTTCTGGGTCAGCTTCATCGCACTCGCCCTGACAGCGTGTGCGACGATTTATCCGGCGCTGCGAGCTGCGGCCGTGGCCCCGGCTGAAGTTCTGCGGTACGAATAGGAACGCCGCGGGTATGTTGCGTCCCTACGAGCTGGCCATTGCACTCCGTTACGTCCGGTCGCGGAACAAGAACCAGTTCATCTCCTTTATTTCGATCATCTCGATGGCCGGCATTGCGCTTGCCGTTGCTGTCCTGATTATTGTCCTTTCGGTCATGAACGGTTTCGAAGCAGAGGTCCGTAACAGGATCCTTCAGGTGGTCGCCCACGCTTCAATCACCGGCCTCGACGGCCGGATCAGCGACTGGGAGTCGCTGGCCGCCGTGGCGGGCCAGGATCCCGAGGTGAAAGCTGTCGCCCGTTTCGTGGATGGCCAGGCCATGCTGCTTGGTGCTGCTGAAATCCGGGGCGTGCAGTTGCGGGGCGTCGATCCGGTTACCGAGCTTAAGACTTCCGCACTGGGTAGTCTCATGGTCGCAGGCACCCTGGACGGACTGAAGCCTGGCGGCTTCGGGATCGTCTTGGGAAAGACCTTGGCGGAGCAGCTCGACGTGCAGGTCGGAGACGCCGTGATCATGCTGGTCTCCCAGGGAATTACCACTCCCGCCGGGGTTGTGCCGCGCATGCGGCGCTTCCGGGTTACCGGCATCTTCTATGCCGGCATGTATGAATTCGACCGGTCGCTGGCCTTTGTCAATATCAGTGATGCCCAGCGGCTTCTGCGCTTTGGTGCGGATGTTTCCGGGGTGCGCCTCGCGATCCGCGATCCCCTGCAGGCGGCGACGGTGGTCCGTGCCGTGGCCAACGCCTGGGGTGGTGGTGTCTACGTTACTGACTGGACCCGGGAGCATGGCAATTTCTTCCGCTCAATCCAGCTGACGCGCTCCATTGTGTTTGTGATCCTGCTGCTGGTAGTTGCCGTGGCTGCTTTCAATATTGTCTCCACACTGGTGATGGTAGTTCGGGACAAGCGGGGAGAGATCGCCATTCTCCGGACACTCGGGGCATCGCCCGCTGCTATCCTCACCGTCTTCGTCCTCCAGGGTGCCGTGATAGGCGTTGTGGGGACTGTAGTGGGCGTGGTGTGTGGTGTTGTGGGGGCCTGGAACGTGAGTGCTATCGCCGCGTTCATCGAGCGGCTCACCGGCTTTCAATTCCTGGCGCCCGATGTCTATTTCATCAGCGAGCTGCCCAGTCGCCTGCTGTGGACGGATGTCTGGCAGATTGCGGGCATCGCCCTGCTGCTGGGCCTGGTTTCGACCATTTATCCGGCCTGGCGGGGCGCCGTCACGGCACCGGCGGAGGTGTTGCGTTATGCATGAAGTGCCTGCGCTCGAATGTCGCGGCCTCTGCAAGTCATTTGCCGAGGGCGCCGCAGTTCTGGAAGTTCTCAAGGGCATCAATCTCATCGTTGCCCCCGGCGAGCGGGTCGCGATCGTGGGCCCCTCCGGGGCCGGCAAGACCACTCTGCTCCAGCTCCTCGGCGGGCTCGACACGGCCACGTTCGGCCAGGTGCTGATCTGCGGCCAGGACATGGCGGCAACGGGCGATGCGGAGCGTGGCCGCATCCGTAACCGGCATCTGGGCTTCGTCTACCAGTTTCATCACCTGTTGCCGGAGTTCACGGCCCTCGAGAATGTTGCCATGCCGCTGCTGGTACGGAGAGAGTCACTCGATGCCGTCCGGGCCCGGGCCTGCCAGGTCCTTGAGCGCGTGGGTCTCGCTGGCCGGCTTCAGCACCGGCCGGGCGAACTGTCCGGGGGTGAGCGTCAGCGGGTCGCGGTGGCGCGAGCGCTTGTGACGGAGCCTGCTGTCGTTCTGGCTGACGAACCCACGGGCAATCTCGACCGCAAAACGGGCGACAACGTGCTCGAACTGATGCTGACCTTGAATCGGGAAGTGGGCGCCAGCCTGGTGATTGTCACCCATGACCCCCGCATAGCCAGCCGGATGAACCGGGTGCTTCGCCTGACCGACGGCGGTCTGGAAGACGCTACGGCCGACTACCGCGGCGACGCGCTTCCCGGTGCCGCAAGCGCCGCTGCGTCATGAGCCGCCAGGCTGCATTGCTCAGCAGATAGGCCGCTCCGGCCAGCGTAAGCCCCGCGACGACGGCGCCGAGCCACAGCGGGCGCCACGTCTCAGCCAGCTCCAACGCCAGTTCCCTCCAGGGCAGGCTCAGGGTCGGACCCGTGGGGGGCAGCCGCATCAGGAAGCTGCCCAGCATGTATTCACCGTAAAAAATCGGACCGTAGGTGAACGGATTGGCGATCCAGGTGCTGAGCACGGCGACGGGCAGGTTGACCCGGAGCAGCAGGGCGGCCAACACCACCACTGGCGTATGGCCCAGAAACGGCAGAACCCCCACAAAGAGCCCGAGGACGAGGCCGCCAGTGATGCTGCGCCGATTGATCGAGAAATAGACGGGGTGGGCCAGCAAGGCCCGAAAGGGCCGAAGGTACCACGCCGCATTCTCCTGATTCCCGCGATACGGGGCAGATAGTCGCCTGAAGAATTTGCGGGTCATCCGGTACTCTGAACCAAGCAGCGTTGCAACCCCCCATTATCCAGAGTCTGGACCCGAACTTGCCATGACCCTGGCAGCCACCGTCGCCCTTGTGCTTGCCGGCATTCTATTGTGGAGCCCGGTCCTCCTGATCTCCGCTCACCAGGCACTGGCCCTGCTGCTGGTGGCCGCCGCTCTCGCGGCCTGGTGGCGTGGGCCGCGCCCACTGGCCATGACCCTGCTGGCGGGTCTGCCCCTGGTCCTCATGGCCGCCGCCGTTGATAGCCTGCTGCGGGAGCCCTGGCCCACTGGGTCTGCGACCCACTCTGGCACTCCTCCAGACATCCTGGTGGCTGGAAGTGTTTGCGAATTCCCCCGGGCGCAGCCCGGTTCCCTGCGCTTCATTCTGATAGCCGATGCCGAGTCTCGCAGCCGTGGCGTCCCGGAGCGGTTGCTGGTCAGCTGGTACGAGAACAGCACCCCGCCCGCCGCGATGCCGGAACCCGGCCAGCAGTGGCGCCTCAACCTGCGCCTGCGGCCACCGCGTGGTCTCAGCAATCCGGGAGGCTTCGACTATGAGCGCTGGCTCTTCAGTCAGCACATCGGCGCGACGGGTTGGGTCCGGGAGTCCGCGGCGAATGCCCGCCTGCCAGGGAGCACGCCGGTGTGTCCCGCAGCGGGGTGGCGGGCGGGAATTGCCCGGCGGATTGCAGCGGCCCTCGACGGTCGGGACGCAGCACCCTACGTACTTGGGCTCGCTATCGGTGCGTACCAGGCTCTGCCCGAGGCCGAATGGGCGAAGCTCCGGCGCACGGGCACCATTCACCTGATCTCCATCTCGGGTTTTCACATCGCCCTGGTCGCGGGCCCCGCTGCCTTGGTCGGACTGGGTCTCGCCAGGATCCTGCTAGGGCTGGGCTACCGCTGCCGGCCGCGAGTACTGGCGGCCTGGACAGGCCTGCTTGCCGCCGGACTGTATGGGGCACTGGCCGGCTTCAGCGTGCCTACAGCCCGGTCAGTGCTGGCCGTCGGTCTCATCGCTGTGCTGGCCACGTGGCGCCGGAGGGTCTCGGGAGCCGAGTTTCTGTCCACCGTGGTCCTCGGTGTGTTGCTGATCGAACCACTCGCGCCACTGGTGCCGGGATTCTGGCTGTCCTTCGCCGGCGTGGCGGTTCTCGTCGCGGCGGGAATGGCTCTCAGAACCGGGATGCGTGCGCCAGGTCCCGTCCGACTGCTCCTGATAACCCAGGCGGGCATGACGGTGGGACTCGCGCCACTGCTCGTCGTCTTCTTCGGTCAGATTCCGCTCAGTGGGACACTGGCCAATCTGGTCGCCGTACCCGCGTTCACCTTTGTCCTGCTGCCAGTGACGCTCATCGGGACCGCGACAGTGGTGGTTGCGCCCCGGGCAGGGGCGGCGATTCTCGGGCTGGCGGCAGACTGCTTCGACCTGTGGCGATGGTTCCTGGACTGGTGCGCGAGTCTGCCGATGGCTGTCTGGTACCTGCCAGAGCCTCCACTGGTGGCCATCCTGCTGGCGGGTGTCGGGGTAGTCTCCGCCCTCTGGCCACCGCCGTGGCCCTTGCGCTGGCTCAGTCTTGGCATGCTTGCGGGCCTTATGGCTGCCGGCGGCGGGACCGTACCGCCCGGGAGCCTGCGGGTCACTGTCCTCGACGTGGGACAGGGGCTGGCCGTTCTGCTGCAGACGGCAGGTCATACGCTGCTTTACGACACTGGTCCCGCCTTCCGGAACAGTGATGCGGGCGAGCGGGTCGTGGTTCCTGCCCTGCAGGCGCTGGGCGTTCGACGCGTGGACACGCTGCTGGTGTCCCACGCTGACGCCGACCATCGCGGTGGTGCTGCCAGCGTTCTGGAGCGCTATCCGGCCCACCAATTGCTCGGTGCCGGGCCCGACCCTCAGCGGTGGGCCCCGTGTCAGGCAGGAAGCCGCTGGTGGTGGGACGGTTTCACTTTCGAGATCCTGCATCCCCCTGCCGACGTGCGCTGGTCGGACGACAACGCGAGTTCCTGCGTGTTGCGGGTCTCCGGCGCCGGAGTGGAATTACTGTTCCCCGGCGATATCGAAGCGGGCGTGGAACGTGATCTGGTTGAACAGGCCGGCTTTGGTCGCGCAGATCTGGTTGTCGCTCCCCACCACGGCAGCCGGACCTCGTCCTCGCCCGAATTCGTTGAGGCCACGAGGCCACGCTATGTCGTCTTTGCGACGGGCTTCCGGAATCGCTGGCGCTTTCCTGCTACGGCGGTGGTTGAGCGCTGGCGACAGGCCGGCGCGTGTGTCCTCGATACCGGAGTGGAAGGGGCCCTGCAGTTCGAAGTTACGCCCGGCACCACTCTCCGTCTCGTGCGCCGGCAGCGTGCCGTCGTGCCGGGTGTCTGGGTGGCGCGGCCTGGCGCAGCGCCACTTTGCGAGTGACGCTGCCGAGCCGATCCTGTTACCACCCAAGGACGTCGATGTATAGTGGCGGTCGTCTGGTTCGGAACGGGTGCTCATGCTCGAGATCGTGATTGCTGGCGGCTGGGTCATGGTGCCCATCATCCTGTGTTCCGTGATGGCCGCCGCCATAGTCCTGGAGCGTCTCTGGACCCTCCAACCCACCCGGGTCGTGCCGCGGGATCTGTCCCGCAAGGTGTGGGACTGGGTCAGCAGTAACCAGCTGAACCCGCAGCACATCCAGGAACTGCGCCTGAACTCGCCGCTGGGGCAGATTCTGGCCGCCGGGCTCTCCAGTCGCCAGCAGGATCGCACCACGATGAAGGAGGCCGTGGAGGACACGGGCCGGCACGTCGTCCACGAACTGGAGCGCTATCTCAACACTCTGGGCTCCATAGCTGCTGTCTCGCCGCTACTCGGCCTGCTGGGCACCGTCACCGGCATGATCCGGACTTTCGGGGCGCTAACCTCCGGCGGAGCCGGGGACCCGGCCTCGCTGGCCGGCGGAATCTCGGAGGCATTGATCACGACCGCTGCTGGCCTGATGGTGGCGATCCCCGCCCTGATCGCCTATCGCTATCTGCGGGGCCGCGTCGACACGCTCATAGTGCAGATGGAAAAAGAAGCCATCGCTCTGGTCGAGGCCCTGCAGCGCAAGCAGTTCGTCGACACCCTGGGCCGGTCCAGCAATGCGACGGCGGCGCAGATCAGCGCCCGCACTGCAGCCCCGGCGCGCGGCCACTAAAGTGAGGATGCGCAGGTCCACGACGCGGGACGAGCCAGAACTCAATGTCGTCTCCTTGGTCGACGTCGTCCTGCTCCTGTTGATTTTCTTCATGCTGACGACGACCTTCGTTCGTCCGTCGCAGATCGCAATCCGGCTGCCCGAGGCCGGCGTCAGTTCTGATGTGGCGGTGGACGGGCAGGAGCTCGAGATCTCTGTGACCGGCAAAGGCGAGTTCCGGGTGAATGGCCGGGCGCTGGTCGACTCCCGTCCTGAGACTCTTGAGGCAGCGATCCGGAAGGTCATGCCCGACGTCCTCCCGCGGCACGTGACGCTGAGCGCGGATGGTCGTGCGAGTCATCAGGACGTCGTCACGGCGATGGATGTGGCTGGCCGTCTCGGCTTTGTCGAAGTCCGGATCACGACGGTACGAGCGCGGCCGCCCGAGTGACGGGATGGTGAGAGCCCCCGGCTTGCCCAGCGTGGCGCCAACGGTGATTTACCGGCGCCTTCTGGAGTATGCACGGCCCCACTGGCCGGTCTTCGTTATTGCGGCCCTGGGCATGGTCTTCTATGCCGCTACGGATACTGGCTTCGCCTGGCTGATCAAGAACCTTCTGGTCAGCGTCAATGCGCCTGGTACCGCAATAACGCCGGAGGCCGAGCGGATCCGGGACTGGCTGCCGCTCGCGATCCTCGTGCTCTTTCTGGTGCGTGGCACTGCAGAGTTCGCCGCTGCGTTCAGCATCGGCTGGATCGGGCGTGCCGTCGTCAAGCACCTCAGGGCACTCGTCTTCGACAAGTTCCTGCACTTGCCCACCCGGTTCTTCGATGGGACGTCCACCGGGCAACTCCTGTCCAGACTCACCTTCAATATTGAGCAGATTGCGGACGCGGCTTCCAGTGTCGTGACCGTTCTGATCCGGGATAGCCTGACTGCAATCGGACTGATTGCCTACATGGTCTATCTGAGTCCGCCGCTGTCTGCTTTTGTCTTTCTGGTGGCGCCCCTGCTGGCGGTACTCATCCGGGTCTTGAGTCGCATGTTTCGCCGGCATAGCACTCGCATCCAGGAATCGATGGGCGAACTCACCCGGATCACCGGTGAAACCCTGCAGAGCCACAAGACCATCAAGATTTTCAACGGCCAGGATTTCGAGGCTCAGCGGTTCGAGGCGGCCAACGAGCGTAACCGCCGCATGAATATGCGGCTCTATGCCACAAAGGGAGCGGGAGATGGCGTCACATCGTTGCTCGCGGCCTTCGGCATGGCCGGGGTCGTGTTTGTCGTCAACCAGGACTTCGTCCGGGAATCCCTCGAACTGGGTGACTTCGGGGGATTCATAGCGGCGCTACTGCTGCTCATGCGGCCGATCCGGGCGCTGACGGGCATCAATGTGAGCCTGCAACGCGGGATAGCAGCGGGCGAAAGCGTCTTTCAGGTGCTGGACTCGGATGTGGAGCGGGATACGGGCACACTGGAGCCGGCACGGGTGTCCGGCAAGGTGGAGTTTCGTCACCTCAACTTTGACTACGCCGCCGATAAGGGCCTTGTGCTCCGCGACATCAACCTGGTCGTGCCTGCCGGACAGACACTGGCCATCGTGGGCAAGTCCGGGAGCGGCAAGTCGACCCTGGTCGGCCTTGTGCCGCGCTTTTATGACGCGGTACAGGGCGCAGTCCTGGTGGATGATCGTCCGGTAGGGGATTACCGTCTCAGCGCGTTGCGCAACCAGATCAGTCTCGTCAGTCAGGAAGTTATCCTCTTCAACGACACGATTGCCGGCAATATCGCCTATGGCAGCCTGGGCCCCGTGTCCCGGGCAGACATTGAGGCGGCGGCGCGGGCTGCTCATGTGGATGAGTTTGCCGATCAGCTGCCAGAAGGCCTGGACACGTCCGTCGGTGATCGCGGTCTGCTGCTCTCCGGCGGGCAGCGCCAGCGCATTGCCATTGCCCGGGCGCTGCTCAAGAATGCACCCATCCTGATTCTGGACGAAGCCACCTCTGCCCTGGACACTGAATCTGAAAGGCACATTCAGGAGGCACTGGGCCGGCTGATTCAGGATCGCACGACCTTCGTCATTGCGCATCGGCTGTCCACCATCGAGAGCGCAGATCGCATTCTGGTGATGGGTGACGGTGCCATTCTTGAGGTCGGCAGCCACGCCGAACTGATGGCCGCCGGTGGGCACTACGCACATTTACACCGCTTGCAGTTCCGGGATGACCCGGCCTGACGCAGGGCGGGGCCTGGAGGGGAGCCTCGAGGCGCTTTGGTATGGCCAGTCACCGCTGGCCTGGCTCTTACTGCCGTTTTCCTGGTTGTTTGGTCTGGTGGTGTGGCTTCGCCGTCGTGCCTACCGGGCTGGTTGGTTCAGGGTGCAGCGCCTCTCCGTGCCCGTGATCGTGGTGGGGAATCTCACGATCGGTGGCACCGGGAAGACGCCGGTGACCGCGTGGCTCGTCGAATTCTGCCGGGCAGCGGGCTATACCCCCGGGATCGTCAGCCGGGGGTATGGCGGGCGAGTGTCCCGGGAGCCACGCCTCGTGGCCCCCTGCGACGACGCGCGGGAGGTCGGTGACGAACCACTTCTGCTCCGCCGTCAGACCGGAGCCCCCGTGTGCGTCCATCGGGATCGGGTTGCCGCCGGCCAGCGGCTAATTGCGGAGGGCGTGAACCTCATCATTGCTGACGATGGCCTGCAGCACTACCGACTGTATCGGGATATGGAGATCGCAGTCCTCGACGGCGAGCGACGGGTGGGTAATGGCTTTTTGCTGCCTGCCGGCCCCCTGCGGGAGTCTGCGAGGCGGCTGCGTAATGTCGACCTGGTTCTCGTGAATGGTGGTCCGGCCGGACCGCAGGAGTTCGTCCTCGAGGCGCGCATCAGTGGACTTCGTGCGTTGGATGGCGAAGACCGGTGTTCTCTCGAAGGCCTCCGCGGCCACTCAGTGCGCTCGGTCGCCGGAATCGGTAATCCTGCGCGCTTCCACGCCCAGCTGGTGAGCGCTGGACTAAAGGTGATTCCGGTTCCGGTGCCTGATCACGGGCGTATCGATCTGGAAGCCCTCAGTCGGGAGAGTGATGTGCCAGTCATCATGACGGAGAAGGACGCCGTAAAGTACGAGGGGGTCACGGGCTGTCGGGTGTGGGTAGCCCAGCTGGAGATCCGGCTTGCGCCGGAGGTCGGCGCCCGGGTTCTTGATCGGCTGCGGTCTCTGGGGAGTTGATGGCGAGTGTATGAGTAACAGCGGTTTTCAGGTGGTAATTCCCGCGCGCTACGCGTCTTCGCGCTTTCCGGGGAAGGCGCTTGCGCTGCTGGCGGGGCGTACCCTGCTGGAGCACGTCTGGCGCCAGGCCATGCAGAGCGCTGCTGCCCATGTGGTGATAGCTACCGATGATGAGCGTATAGCAACGGTGGGCCGCCACTTTGGTGCCGACGTGCTCATGACCCTGAACAGTCATCGCTCTGGAACCGAGCGAGCTGCCGAAGTTGCCCGGGAGAGGGGCTGGCCAGAGGAGAGTCTCGTGGTGAACTGTCAGGGGGATGCACCGCTGATTCCTCCGCGTGCCATTGATCAGGTCGCAGCGCTGCTGGCTACCCATCCGGGTGCCGCTCTTGCAACCCTTTGTACTCCGGTCAGGTCCACCGAGGAGTATCTCAATCCAAATGTCGTCAAGCTCGTGTGCGCGGCTGACGGTCGCGCACTCTACTTCAGCCGGGCACCGATTCCGTCCACCAGCCACGCGGCCCACGCACCAGACAGCCTTCGCCATGTTGGCCTGTATGCCTATCGGGCCGGGGCCCTGCGGCAGCTGGCCGCCGCGCCGCCCTGTGCCCTCGAGATGGCAGAGAGCCTGGAGCAGTTGCGCGCCCTGTGGCTCGGCCTTGCTATCCAGGTAGGGCTGGCCGCGGACCTGCTCGGTCCCGATGTGGATACCCCGGAAGATCTGGAGCGGGCCGAAGAGTTCCTCCGCAGCAGGGGAAGTCCCTCGTGAAGATCTTCCGCAGGAAGCCGCCGGCTCCACCGGCCATTCCCGCAGTGCGCGTCCTGATGGTCTGCATGGGCAACATCTGCCGTTCCCCCATGGCCGAGGGCCTGCTGCGTCAGAGGGCTGCCGAGCGTCGTCTCGCCGTCCCGGTCGAGATCGATTCTGCCGGAACGCACAGCTACCACGAAGGCGCACCGCCCGACCCGCGAGCACAGGCCGCAGCGCTTCGCCGGGGCATTGACGTCTCCAGGCTCCGGGCCCGGCGCGTCGTCCCCAGCGACTTCGAGCGCTTCGACCTCTTGCTGGCGATGGACGATGACAACTACTCCGCCCTCCTGGAGCAGGCGGGCGACCTGCATCAGCACAAAATCCGTCTGTTGCTGGAGTTTGCCGCGCCGGGGTTGGCGGGGGACGCGACGCGGCGGAATGTGCCGGATCCCTACTACGGGGGAACATTGGGCTTCGAGCGGGTCCTCGATCTCGTCGAGGAGGCCATGGCTGGCCTCCTCGACGAAGTGGAGCGGATCGCTGCCCGTCGCCCAACCGAGGGCGAGAGCACCACCGGCTAGTCGGTTCCTGACTCGCGATTCTCGCCGTTGCCGTTGGAGCCCCCCGACCAGACCGTGTGGGTAGTCGCCGGGCGGATGGTAGGAGGCGGTGCGGGCGCGGCAGGCGGAACCGGAGCCGCAGCAGCCGGGGCCGCCATGGCAGATGGAGCCGGCAAGGTGGTCGCTGCGTTGCTGGTTTCCCAGGGTAGACGCCGCTGGCTGTCCCGTTCGATGTAGGGCTCCGCTCGCGATTCGCCGGTAGCGGCGGGCACGCTGGTTGGCTGCACGAGGTTGTTGCTGGGGCGGATGGGCGTCAGCATGGGCATCGTGTCTTCATGCGTCTTCGGAGACCTTGCCTCCGGGATCGCCTGACCGGAAGTATCGGGCTGCGGAGCGTCCCCGCGGATAGGCTCGTCGGTCCTGGCGGGCTGATCTTGCTGGCCATCGGCCCGGGGGCCTTCCTGGCCTTGCCGCTGGGGATCCCGGTCAGTTCCACCCCGACGTCGGCGATTGCGCCGCGGGCGATCCCCACTGGGCGGACCGGCAGGCCCGTTCTGTCCCTGAGCCTGGCTCGGTCCCTGACCTTGGTCCTGCCCTTGGTCCTGGCCCTGGTCCTGGCCACTGTTCTGGCCACTGTTCTGGCCACTGTTCTGGGCCGGACTACGATTACCGCTGCGGTTACGGTCCCTGCGCGGGTCGGGAGTTCCGGCATCGGTGCCGGGGCGCGCATCGCCCCCGCTGCCATTAACCGTGTTTTTCGGCTCGCTATTCCGGCCGTCCTGCTGGGGCGGGCGCGGCTGGCTGGGATCGAACTCCCGACGGGGCGGCCGCGGGCCGCGCCGGGGGGCGGATCGATCGCCGCCCGGACCGCGATGCCGGCCTTGCGGCTGCCGTCCATCGCCGCGGCTCCGCTGTCCTTGCTCGGAGCGCCGCGGCGGCGCTGCCTCGGGCGCCGGCGCTGGTGCAGCAGGCTCTCCTGAGCCAAATAGCCACACTTTTAGCCGCGCGAGCAGGCCCGGCACGGGCACGGCCGGGGCTGGCGCCACGGCGACTGGCACTGGGGTTGGAGCCGGCGTCGATGGCAGGATGCTGGCCACAGCCGGCGCCTGAATCTTGGGCTTCTGGGGCCCGACGTCGTCGCTCTCGATGGACCTGTCTTCAGCGGGAATCGCCAGCTGATAACTGGCCACCGCATTTTCCGGGAGGGTGGTCTGATCGTCCCGGACCCGCCGCAGGGTGTAGTTGGGCGTCTGCAGTTCCGGATTCGCGACCAGCACAATCTGCAGGTTGTCGCGAGCTTCGATAGTCCGGATCCATTCCCGCTTTTCATTCAGCAGATAGTTGGCCACATCGACAGGCAATTGCGCGATCACCTTGGATGTGCGGTCCTTGCGAGTTTCCTCACCGATCAGTCGCAACACCGCCAGCGCCAGGGACTCGACGCTACGAATATTGCCCATGCCACTGCAGCGCGGGCAGGTCTGGTGTGCGGATTCGCCGAGGGATGGCCGGAGCCGTTGCCGGGACATCTCAAGTAGTCCGAAGCGCGAGATCTTGCCAATCTGAACGCGGGCCCTGTCCATGTGGACAGCATCCCGAAGGCGATTCTCAACATCACGTTGATTGCGCTGCGGCCCCATATCAATGAAGTCGATCACGATGAGACCGCCCAGATCGCGCAGGCGGAGCTGCCGGGCAATTTCCTCTGCCGCTTCCATATTGGTCGCGAAAGCTGTCGCCTCGATGTCGCTGCCCTTGGTTGCGCGGGCCGAGTTGATGTCGATCGATACCAGCGCTTCGGTGTGGTCGATCACTATGCTGCCGCCTGAGGGCAGTTCAACGGTGTGGCAGAACGCTGACTCGATCTGGCTTTCGATCTGGTAGCGGGTAAAGAGGGGTACCGGGTCCGAGTACTGCCGCAGCTTGCGCAGGTTCTGTGGCATGGCCCGCTCGACAAACTGCCGCGCCTCTTCGTAGGCCGCCTCGTCGTCAATCAGGATTTCACCCACGTCATTGGCCAGGTGGTCCCTGAGGGCGCGGATGATGGCGTTGCTGTCCTGGAAGATCAGGAAGGGCGCCGGACGGCTCACGGCTGCCTTCTTTATGGCTTCCCAGATACCCAGGAGATAGTCCATGTCCCACTTAAGTTCCTCCGGGGAGCGGCCTACACCGGCGGTCCGTACGATGACGCCCATGCCTTCCGGCACAGCGACGTCGTTCAGCGCCTCCCGCATCTCATCCCGATCAGCATCGCTGATGCGCCGCGAGACGCCCCCTGACCTGGGGTTATTCGGCATCAGGACGATGAAGCGCCCTGCCAGGCTGATAAATGTGGTGAGGGCAGCACCTTTGGTACCGCGCTCTTCCTTTTCAACCTGAACAACGATGTCCTGGCCTTCACGGATGACTTCACGGATGTTGATCCGGCCGTCAGGGCCTGGCTCGTTGACGAAATACTCGGGGGAGACTTCCTTTAAAGGAAGGAAGCCGTGGCGGTCTGCACCGTACTCGATGAAAGCAGCGTCGAGGCTGGGCTCGATCCGCGTAATCCGGCCTTTGTAGATATTGGCTTTCTTCTGTTCCCTTGACTGGCTCTCGATATCAAGATCGAAAAGCCGCTGGCCATCGACCATAGCCACGCGCAACTCTTCTTCCTGAGTTGCATTGACGAGCATTCTCTTCATAGGACCCTGCATGCGAAAAATGACAGGTGACAAGACTGGCGACAGGACGTAAGCCTGCAGCCGGGTCTGTACTTGGGTGCGAACCTGTATCAATAAAAAATGGGCTTCCCGGGTGGTGCCGGTCAGGTTGTCGGTCAGGATTTCGGGCAGGGTTGAACGCGAACGATTGTCCGACCGTCCCGTGCCCGGATTCGAGTCTGCGGTGAGTTATTAGTGCCTTGCAGCTAGCCACTCGTCAGATCCTCGGAATTCTCGCCTGACCGACCCTGGCCTGGCCCTCTTGGTTCAAACCAAGTCAACCACACCAGCAGGAGGCCCGCTCTTGCCCGCCAGGGGCGGGATTTGCCTTGCGACCCGCCAAGCGGTGGGTCGATGGAGACTGCATGGGCCAGTCGGGGGCTGGAAAACCGCGGGGGGATTGACAGCCGACGACGCTTGGCCTAGCAGTTGGTTACTATAACAGCGGTAACCCTTACCAGCAATGCAGATAGAGGCCTAAGCCCTTGGCAGCGACAGGAAATCCGGCGAACGCTGCCGCCCCGAAAGTCGTCCGTGTGACCACGGGCGCGGACGAAGCCGGTCGCCGACTCGACAACTTCCTGCTCACCCAACTCAAGGGGGTTCCACGGGCTCACGTTTATCGGCTCATTCGTAGTGGGCAGGTGCGGGTCAACAGCAAGCGCGTCCAGGCGAGCTACCGACTGGTTTCCGGGGACGAGGTCCGGGTGCCGCCAGTGCGGCAGCCGGAGGCCACGAACGCGCCGCCGCCAAGCCGATTGCATACCGACTGGATCGAAGCGCTGGTTCTCCACGAGGACACGGATCTGCTGGTCCTCAACAAGCCGTCCGGGCTGGCAGTTCATGGCGGGAGCGGCATCAGCCTGGGCGCCATTGAGCTGCTCCGGGCGACCCGCGGTCCCCACAGCAATCTGGAACTGGTGCATCGCCTGGATCGGGATACGAGTGGCTGCCTGCTGATTGCGAAGCGGCCAGCCGCTCTCCGGGCACTCCATAGCCAGTTTCGTGACGGGTGCATCGATAAGCGCTACCACGCACTGCTTATAGGCAACTGGCACGGGCGAGAACGCACGGTCGACGCACCATTGCTGACTGCTGAGCGCCGTGGTGGAGAGCGGCACGTCCGCATTGATGCTGCCGGCAAGGAGTCGGTCACCCACTTCGTGCCTTTGGAGCGGTTTCCAGAGGCGGTGCTTGCTGAAGTGCAGCTGGTCACCGGGCGCACCCACCAGATCCGGGTCCATGCCGCGTCGATCGGTCATCCGGTTGCCGGTGACGAGCGCTATGGACCGGCCGCGGATCCCATCGTGGCGGGGCAGGGGCTCAAGCGCCTGTTCCTCCATGCCAGAAGGCTCATTTTTGCGCATCCGGCCAGCGGGGACAAAATCACCGTACAGGCACCGCTCGGTGAGGACCTGACAGCCCCGCTGGAGCGCTTGCGCAGGACAGTCCCCGCGACCCCGCGCTCTGGCTGAACCAGCCCGTCCTGCAGACTCTAGAGCAGCGGCACGCCAAGTCTCAGCAGATTCCGTCCCAGCCAGATGAGCGGTAGTCCCTGGATCGCCGTGGGGTCCTGACTATCGATGCTCTCGAGGAGCAGGACTCCACGACGTTCGGCCTTGAAGCTGCCGGCGCAGTCCAGGGGCTGGTCCGCTGCGACATAACTCTCCGCCTCTGGCCGGGTGAGGGGCCGGAAGCGCACTCGGGTCGTGTCGACATGGCTGACTCCGGCCGTGGCGCCGGGCCCCTCGACCCAAACTGCAGTATGGAACTCCACCAGTTGCCCCGAGCAGCGGAGTAACTGTTCTACGGCGCGCTCCGCAGTGCCAGGCTTTCCCAGGGTTTCATCGCCCAGGGCCGCCACCTGGTCGCTGCCGATGATCAGGGCCCGCGGGCGGTGAGTCTTTCCGGCAGACGCTTTCAGCCGAGCCAGACGCAGCGCCAGTGCCCTGGGCGGTTCCCCCGGCTGTCGCGACTCATCCGCGCGGGGTGCAAAGGTCTCAAAGTCCGCCAGCAGGCGGCTCAGAAGTTCCCGCCGATAGGGGGACTGGGAGGCCAGCAGGACGTGCGGGGGCGGAATCAAGGCCGACAGGCTCCGAAAGGTGCAGTGACTGAATTTTGACACACTCCCGCAGGGTACCTATCATGCGTACCGCGATGGAGGTGGAGCGCATCGGCTCGGCTGAACTTAAGGATCTGGTGGCCGGTGGGTCGACTCTGGATCTGGGCTTTCCGGTGTCATCCCTCCCACGCTTGGCGGCTCTTTCTCCTTCGGCAGGTCACGCGACGAGCCTGCGGGCCAGCTTCACTTTCCAGTCGGGATCGGAAGGACATTCGCAACTTCACCTGAGGGTGGCTGGGGCGGTTCATCTGGCCTGTCAGCGCTGTCTTCAGGCGTTGGTTCTGCCGGTGGCAATAGATGTCCTGCTGACCATGGTCCGTAGCGAAGAGAAGGCAGCGGAGCTGGCCGATCCATTTGATGCGGTGCTGCTCGAAGATGGCGAGCTTGCGCCGGCCCAAGTGGTTGAAGACGAGGTCCTGGCTTGGCTGCCGTTGGCTCCCAAGCACTCGGACGAGACGCCCTGCAGCCGTGACGCGAGAATGATTTCAGGCGAGATACATCGGCCACTGGCCGGGCTCGCCGACCTGCTTGGTCGCGGTGACCGGCAGGGTGATGAGTGATTTACCAGGAGATCTGCAATGGCAGTACAAAAGAGTCGTGTGACCCCTTCGCGCAAGGGCATGCGTCAATCCCACGACCGGCTGAAGAGCCCGCCAATTTCTGTCGAGCCGACGAGCGGCGAGACTCATCGGCGGCATCACATCAGCGCCGATGGCTATTATCGTGGCAAGAAAGTCCTGGAGACCCGCGACGACGGCGACGCCGAGTAAGCGCTTCCGCCGCCCGGTCACCGGGCGGGAGTCCATGCTCTCCCGGGCCCGTAAGTCTGGTGTCCGGGGTTGACGGATCAACGACATCACGCTCAAGGGGCCACTGATGGCAGAGGCCGTTACGATTGCCGTTGATGCCATGAGCGGGGATGCCGGAGCAAAGGTGTGCGTCCCCGCATCCATCGCGTTTGCGCGTGACCATCCTGGCGTGCGCATCCTCCTGGTTGGTCAGCGCGAGGTTCTGGAGCAGCTCGCCATGGCTGCTGGTGGTATCCCTCCGACAGTCGAGATTCGCGATGCTCGCCAGATTGTACTGATGGATGAGCCCCCGGCCGACGCCCTGCGGAAAAAGAAAGACTCATCCATGCGGGTGGCTATCGACCTGGTGAGGGAAGGTGCTGCTCACGCCTGCGTCAGCGCCGGGAACACGGGCGCTCTGATGGCGACCGGGCACTTCGTCCTCAAGATGCTGCCCGGTATTGAACGTCCTGCCATCATGGCGCGGCTACCGACCCGGCATGGCGCTATCTACATGCTGGACCTGGGTGCCAATGCAGACTGCACGGTCGAGCAGCTTTGTCAGTTCGCCATCATGGGCTCAGTAGTAGCCCGGGTTACGGAGGGTATTGAACGCCCGCGGATTGGCCTCCTAAACATCGGTGAGGAGGACATCAAGGGTAATGACACCGTCAAGCAGGCTGCCGTACGCCTGGGCGCGAGCCACCTTAACTACATTGGATTTGTCGAGGCGGACGCCATTCAGGATGACCGCGCTGATGTGGTTGTCTGCGATGGATTCAGCGGCAACGTTGCCCTGAAGTCGATGGAGGGGACCGCCAAGCTGATCAGGCACTTTCTTGCGGCGGAGTTCGGCGGCAGCATCTATGGGCGACTGGCCGGCGTGGTGGCATGGCCGGTGCTGAGGTCCCTCGGCCGACGTCTCGATCCACGACGCTACAATGGCGCGAGCCTGGTCGGCCTTAACGGCATCGTTATCAAGAGTCACGGTGGTGCCGATGCGCTGGCCTTTCAGCAGGCGATTTCGGTAGCGGAACTCGAAGCCGCGAAGCGTGTTCCCGATCAGATCAGGGAACTCATGAGTGAGCAGGTGGAATGATCTACTCACGGATTGCCGGCACCGGACGCTATTTGCCCGAGCGTGTTCTTTCGAACCGCGACCTGGAGTCGATGGTGGATACCACAGAGGAGTGGATACGGACCCGAACCGGGATTGAACGTCGGCACATAGCGGCCGATAACCAGGCCACCAGCGACCTCGCTGAACAGGCGGCTCGCCAGGCGATGGATGCTGCGGGCGTTACCGCTGATGACATTGATTTCCTGGTGGTGGGCACCACGACCCCCGATCTGGTCTTTCCGAATGTTGGCTGTCTCGTCCAACGGAGGCTCGGTATTCGCGGCTGTCCGGCCTTCAGCCTCGAGGCGGCGTGCAGTGGCTTCATCTACGCGCTGACCATGGCTGACCGATTCGTGGTCAGTGGTGCGGCAAAGTGTGCGCTGGTGATTGGTGCTGAGACCCTCTCCCGGATTGTTGACTGGAGCGATCGCGCTACCTGCGTGCTGTTCGGTGACGGCGCCGGGGCCGTGGTGCTCAAACCGTCGGACGAACCGGGTCTGCTCTCCTGCCACCTGGGCGCCGACGGTCACTACGGGGATCTGCTCTACCACCCCTACGGCACGTCGCGGCCGCAGAAGCCCGAAGACACAGAGCGGCCCTTCATGCAGATGAAGGGCAACGAAGTCTTCAAGGTCGCGGTCAAGACGCTGGAGGGCATTGTCGACCAGGCCCTGAGCGCCAATCATCTTGAGCGCAGCGCCATCGACTGGCTGATTCCCCACCAGGCCAACATCCGCATCATTCAGGCTACTGCCAGGCGTCTCGACATGCCCATGGAAAAGGTCGTGCTGACGCTGCCTGACCACGGCAACACGTCCGCTGCATCAGTCCCGATCGCCTGGATGTTGCGGTACGTGACGGGCGGGTGAAGCGGGGCGATCTGTTGTTGCTTGAAGCCTTCGGTGGAGGCCTCACGTGGGGCTCCGCGCTGGTCCGCTACTGACCCTCGCAGCAGGTTTCCCCCCATGCTTGAAATGAGGTATCGGTGGCTGGCGATCCTGGCAGGGCCCCTCCTTGCCGTCGTCGTGTACTTCCAGTTGCCGTCCGAGTATCTCTCGCCCCAAGGCGTTCAGCGCACCCTGGGGCCCGGCGCTCACGGGGCAGCGGCAGTTACCGCCTGGATGGCGCTCTGGTGGATCACGGATGTCATCCCGGTCTATGTCACCGCCTTGCTGCCACTGGCCCTCTTTCCGCTGTTGGGCACAGCGACAGTGGGCGAGGCAGCCGGAGCCTATGGCGACCCACTGATCTTTCTGTTTTTTGGCGGCTTCATTGTGGCGCTTGCGCTGGAGCGCTGGGGCCTGCATCGACGCGTCGCGCTGACTGTGCTGCCGTTAGTCGGTTCGCGTCCGGCGCACATCGTCGGCGCCTTCATGGGTATTACGGCATTTCTCAGTCTGTGGGTGACCAATACCGCCACGACCCTGATGATGTTGCCGGTTGCCGTCAGTGTGATCGACACCCTGGAGGAGGCCAGTCCTGCCGATCCACGCACGCAGAAGATTGGCACGGCACTGATGCTCGGTGTCGCGTACGCCGCGTCGATCGGTGGCATGGGCACCATGATCGGCACGGCGCCAAATGTTTTTGTCGCGTCATTCATCAACGGCCAGTTGCAGCAGGAGATTACGTTTCTCGACTGGATGATCGTGGCAATGCCTCTCGTCGTTCTTCTCCTTCTCGGAGCCTGGTGGCTGCTGACGCGCGTCGTCTTTCGGCTGGGTCACGAGCCGCTGCCGGGCACCCGGCAGGTCCTCCAGGGGCTGACGAGTCAGATGGGGCCAGTAACCCGCCCTGAGCGCCTGACGGCTGGCGTCTTTCTCCTCACGGCGTTCGCCTGGATTTTTCGTGCCCCGCTGACTGAAGTGACCGTTGCCGGAATGAGTCCCTTATCCGGGCTGACAGACGCCGGCATTGCGATCAGCGCCGCGATTCTGCTGTTCGTTCTGCCCGCTGGCACCCGCGGCTCTGATGATTCCCGGTACCTGATGGACTGGCCCACGGCTGCTCGTGTCCCCTGGGGGCTGCTGCTCCTGTTTGGTGGCGGCCTGAGTTTGGCAGCCAGCTTTGAACAGACAGGGCTTGCTGAGTACGTGGCCGCTCAGGGCCAGGGCCTTGAGCGCCTCCCCACGTGGTTACTTATCGCCGGGGTCGCAGCGACCGTCGTCTATCTCTCGGAAATCGCCAGCAACGTGGCCACGGCCACCACCGTGGTGCCCGTCCTGGCGTCCCTGGCAGTCGGGGCGGGTCTTGCGCCCGTCCCGATCGTACTGGCTGCCTGCTTTGCCGCGAGCTGCGGTTTCATGCTCCCAGTGGCCACGCCGCCGAACGCGATCGCCTATGGCACTGGCCGCGTCACAGCAAGCCAGATGGCCAAGGCAGGTTTTTTTCTCAATATGCTCGGGATTTTGTTTATTACGGTAGTAACTTGCGGGATCATTATCCCGTTCATCGGAGCGAAGTGATGCGGCGACTGCCCCCCGAGTTATGGCCAGGTACCCTGGGAGCGCTGTTCCTGTCCTTGGGCATCCTCTTGCCTGGCAGCGCACGGGCCAGCGCAGACACCTTTCCCCTGTTGCCTGGCGTGCAGATGGTCGGCGCAGCTACCACGGTACCGGCCAGCCACGCTGAGACACTGACCGATATTGCCCGGATCCACGGGCTCGGGTACGAAGAGATTGTGTGGGCGAATCCCAAGGTGGATGTGTGGCTGCCAGGGGATGGAACCCCGATTGTCTTGCCGACGAGTTTTGTGCTGCCGGGAACCACCCGGGATGGCATCGTAGTGAATATCGCGGAGTACCGCCTCTATCACTACTTCAAGCGCGCTGGCCAGTCCATGGTTTCGACCTACCCGATCAGTATCGGTCGGATGGATTGGGCGACCCCGATCGGTCGCTGGAGCGTTACTGCCAGGCAGAAGGACCCGGCCTGGTACCCGCCCGAGTCGATCCGCAAGGAACATCTGGAAGACGGTCGCGGTTCTCTGCCTGAAGTGGTCCCGGCTGGTCCGGATAATCCGCTCGGTCAGTATGCACTGCGTCTCAGCGCCATCGGGTACCTGATTCACGGGACCAACAAGCCTGTCGGCGTTGGCATGCAGGTGACACACGGGTGTATCCGCATGTACCCCGAAGATATCGAGAAGTTGTTTCCCCAGATCCCCGTCAAGACGCCGGTGACCATCATGAACCAGCCCTACAAGTTTGGCTGGTCCGGCAATGACCTCTACCTGGAAGTCCATCCCCCTCTGGAGGACGATCGCTCCACGCGGGAGCGGGAGATGACAGCGCTTACCGAGCAGTACGTCCTGCTAACCCGTGAGCGTCCTGCCCGGATCGACTGGCAGGTAGTCGAAGAGGCTTATCGCGGTCGTGATGGAATTCCGGTGAAAGTCGGTTCCGGCCTTGCTGTTGGGCAGTCGGTACCTCTGAAGTCAGGCTAAAAAAAAGCCGCAGCAAACGCTGCGGCTTTTTCGTCAGGTCATACCTGTTATGACCCGAACCGGTGGCTAGGCCGTCTTACTTGGCCTGGCTGCGCTTGAACATCCGGTCCATCTTCTCGTTGGTTGCGTCGCAGCAGGACTGGGACTGGTTCGCAGCGTTCAGTGCCTGGTTGGCCGTGCTCTGGGCACCGGAAGCCGTCTGCTTGGCTTCGGCAGCAGCAGCACTGGCAGCATCAGCGGCCGACTTGGCACCATTGGCAGTGGCTGCAACGGCATCGACACGGGCGGAGAGTTCATCGAACTTCTTCGTGGACTCGCAGCCGGTGGTGACCAGGATCGCGAGTGCCAGGGCGGCCCCCTGAAGAGCGGTAGTGATTTTCATAGTAAAGGTCCTTAAAACAGCAGATTAATTAAAGGTAAAAACACACCCGGAGAAGCAGTCGCCGAGAATCAAGAAGCCGCCGCGTTGCGGACTCTTATGAAAATCATGACCGAATCAAAGTTAAATCGCAATCTGGAAATGGCGTAGCGCTTGGGTTTCAGCCCGATGCTGCGGTCGTCTGACAGTACATCCCTGGCATTAGTCGAACATTGTGGTTCTGGGCAGGGGGCAGGAGCGGGCGGCGGTGGGGCGTGATCAGCGGGCAGTCAGTGGGGCCAGACAGGCTTGCAGACTTCCGGCAGCTGTATACAATCCCAGCTCTGTACAGATATACAGGATAACTCCTCATGTCCACGCCCGGTGCCGCCGATCTCACTGTCCGACAGGCAGAAATTCTTCAATTTATTCAAAGATTTATAGAAGTTACTGGAATGCCGCCCACCCGGGCTGAAATGGCCCGGGAACTGGGCTTTCGGTCCGCGAATGCGGCGGAAGAACACTTGCGGGCATTGAAGCGCAAGGGGGTCATCGAGCTCCTGCCTGGAACGTCCCGGGGCATCAGGCTGCTCGAAACCGGCCGCCCCCTGTTGACTGAAGAAGAGGGTTTGCCCCTGGTGGGTCGGGTTGCTGCCGGCCAGCCCATTCTGGCTACCGAACATATCGAGGCCCGTTACCGACTTGACCTGGCACTGTTTAATCCGCGCCCCCATTACCTCTTGCGGGTGCAGGGCATGAGCATGCGCGATGCCGGCATTCTCGATGGTGATCTGGTGGCTGTCCGCCGTGAGCCCGAAGTCCGCAACGGCCAGATCGTGGTGGTCAGGCTGGAAGAAGAAGTAACCGTCAAACGCTATCGACAGACCGGCACCATGGTCACGCTGCTGCCGCAGAACCCCGATTTCCAGCCGATCAAGGTTGATCTCAAGGCCGAGCATATGGTCATCGAGGGCGTGGTGGTGGGTGTTATCCGTAACGGCATGTCGACTGCCGCGTGAGTTGCTGTGTTCGCTCCGGCTGTTACGCGGCTGCCCACTGGTTTTGCAGCGCTCGACCACCTGCTCGGTGGTGGCTGGCCCAGGGGTCTGCTCACGGAGTTACTGGTATCCGGGCATGGCAGTGGTGAGTTAGGCCTGCTGAGTCCAGCGCTGGCGCGGCTGACCACCCTGTCTCAGCCTCTATCCCAACCACTGTCATCGCCACTGGCTGCTGGCGGCTGGGTCCTCCTGATCGCGCCACCCTGGATCCCCTATGGTCCCGGCCTCTGCTGGCAAGGACTAGCCCTCAACCGGGTACTGATCGTCCGCGTGGGGCAACCGCTGAAGGCGCTATGGGCGATGGAAGAGGCCCTGCGTTCAGGGAGTTGTACCAGTGTGATCGCGTGGGTTGGCGCCAGAGCCACTGAGCGGGCAGGGCACGCCCTGCTGCAGCGGCTGCATCTTCTAGCGGGCAGGCAGCAGGCCTGGGCTGTCCTGATCCGGGAGGCACGGTTTCGTCGCGAGCGGTCCCCCGTCCGTTTGCGACTCGAGTTGCGGTGTCCATCACCGGCCACGCTGCAGATCGAGATATTCAAGAACGGCTGGCGAGGTGCGGGGACAGTCACCGTCGAACGTCGATTCTAAAAAAAGCAGTGGCGTCTCTATTGGCATGGCTCGTTTCACCAAAGTACAGGCCCGGACCAGGTCCGGGAAAGACCCAGCCGCGCTCCTGCCCGCAACGGCCGGGCACGCGCCATGTGCGCTGACGGCTGCTCCTGCCCAACTCTGGCTCTGTCTGTATCTCCCGCAGTTGCCGCTGGAGGCGCGAGCCACCCGGCCGGATCGAAGCCAGCCAGATTCCAGCCAGAAGGTACCGCTGGTGATCTGCGCAGAACAGGGCCGAAGCACTCTCGTGGTTACCCCGAATGCCCTGGCTGCCGCCCGGGGAGTGCGCTCGGGTATGCCGGCCAGTTCAGCTCTGGCACTGGTACCTGAGCTGGTTATTGAGAGCCGCAGCGTGCCGCTCGAAGCTGCCGCTCTGACCCGGCTGGCTATCTGGGCAGCCCAGTTCACACCGACTGTGAGCAGCAGTGCGGGCAATGCCCTGCTGCTGGAAATCCAGGGCAGTCTGCGTTTGTTTGGCGGACTTGAAGCACTGCAGACCAGGGTGGCCCAGGGCCTGGGAGCTCTTGGTCATGAGGCACGCATTGCCTGTGCCCCCACAGCGCGGGCTGCTCTGTGGCTGGCCAGATCCGGTGTCCATCGTCCGGTCCAAACTATCCTGGAATTGCGTCAGGTACTTGCCGGCGTCCACGTGCGGCATCTGGAGTGGCCGGAACGCACGGTCCAGGCCCTCCTGCAGATGGGTGTCACGACAGTGGGCGATTGTGTGCGGTTACCCCGTGAGGGCTTTGCCCGGCGACTGGGGCCCGGCTGCCTGCGCCAACTCGATCAGGCCTACGGTCGTCATCCGGAGCCGCAGCAGCTCCACGTGTTGCCCGTCCGTTTTGCTGCCGAGCTGGAACTGCCCATGGAAACCACGGCGGTTTCTCTTCTGCTCGAGGGCTTTAACCAGCTTTTCCATAGCCTCAGACAGTCCCTCGAATCCCGCCAGGCCAGCGTCCGCAGCGTGAGATGCCGGCTCACCCATCCGGATGGCCGGGAAACAGACCTGCATCTGGGAGTGGGGCATGCAGCGGGACCCGCGACGGGCTCCACCACGGGACCCGCCACAGGAATGGGCCTCCTGTCCGGACTACTGCGGCTACGGCTCGAGGCCATGGCCTTGCCCGCCCCGGTTACTGGCCTGGCGGTACAGGCGGATCTGGATTCCAGACAGGTATTGGCGGGTACGGACCTGCTGGGCAAGGACCTCCAGCCGGATGGCGGACTGCACGCCCTGCTGGAACGCTTGCGTGCGCGACTGGGTGGCCAGGCAGTGCAGGGCTGTGCATTACGCGCCGAGCACCGACCGGAGAGTGCCTGGCGAGCGGTGTCGGATCCACTTGCAGAGTTTGGGTCGAAGGGTGCTACCAGCGAGGCCTGCATTGTGGTCCGTTCCCGACCTCTCTGGCTGCTGCCGGCGCCGGAGCTTCTGGGGCTGATTACCGGCCGGCCTGCGTGGCATGGGGTGTTAGCTCTCGAGCATGGCCCGGAACGTATCGAAAGCGGCTGGTGGGATGGTGGCGATGTACGCCGGGATTACTACCGGGCCAGTAACCCGCAGGGCGCAATGCTCTGGGTATACACGGACCTGCGTACTCAGGCCTGGTACCTGCAGGGCATCTTCGGGTGAGCGCCTACGCCGAACTCCACTGCATCAGCAACTTCACGTTCCTGAGGGGAGCATCGCACCCGGCCGAACTGGTAGGCCGTGCCGCAGCCCTCGGGTACAACGCCCTTGCGCTCACCGACGAGTGCTCCGTAGCAGGCATTGTCCGGGCGCATGTGGCAGCGCGAGGTCGTGCCCTGCAGTTGCTCATCGGCAGCGAGTTTCGCCTCGCTGATGGCCTGTGTCTGGTGGTCCTGGCTGCCGACCGGGAAGGCTACGCGGCACTGTGCGGGCTCATCACCCGCGGACGCCGGGCGGCAGAGAAGGGGTCCTACCATGTCGTGCGCAGTGACTTCGAGCAGCTGCCTGCCGGTTGCCTGCTCTTGTGGCTGCCACCCGAGTGTCCTGAGTCCCGGGATGCCAACTGGCTGCGTGACCATTTTGGTGGGCGCATCTGGCTGGCGGTGGAGCTGCATGCGGATGGTAACGAAACGAGCCGCAGAGCCCAGCTGGTGGCATTCGCCGAGGCGGCTGGTATTCCACCGGTAGCTGCCGGTGATGTCCACATGCACGTGCGGGGTCGCCGGGCGGTGCAGGACACTCTCACGGCGATTCGCCGTAGATCGCCACTAGCGTGCGGCTCGACGGGCCTTTATCCCAATGGGGAGCGGCATCTGCGGACCCTCACTGAGTTGCAGCGTATCTATCCCGACCCGTTACTCGCGGCTACGGTGCAGATCGCGGAGCGCGTACATTTCTCTCTGGATGAACTGCGCTACCAGTACCCTCGGGAGCTGGTGCCCTCCGGCCACACACCCGCCAGCTGGTTGCGCTATCGAACCCTGCAGGGCGTGCGGGAGCGCTGGCCTGCCGGTGCTTCGGCCGACCTCCTCAAGCTGGTTGACCGGGAGCTGGGGCTGATCAGTGAGATGCGTTACGAGGCCTACTTTCTTACGGTGGACGATATCGTCTGCTTTGCCCGCAACCAGGGCATCCTCTGCCAGGGGCGCGGGTCGGCAGCAAATTCCGCCGTGTGTTTCTGCCTGGGGATAACCGAGGTAGATCCCGCTCATATGCCGCTGCTCTTCGAGCGCTTCATTTCACGGGAGCGCAATGAGCCACCCGATATCGATGTGGACTTTGAGCATGAGCGGCGCGAGGAGGTGATCCAGTACATCTATGCCCGCTATGGCCGGGACCGGGCGGCGCTGACGGCTACCGTGATTACCTACTGTCCCCGGAGTGCCCTGCGTGACGTCGGCCGGGCCCTCGGGCTATCAGAGGCGCAGCTCAGCCGGGTCACGCGCAACCTGCAGTGGTGGGATGGTCGGGCGGTTGCCCCTGAACGCATCCGCGAGGCCGGCTTTGATCCGGCCAGCCCGCTGATGCACCGACTGGTGACACTGGTGGGGCAACTGATCGGCTTCCCCCGGCATCTCTCCCAGCATGTGGGCGGGTTTGTTATCGCCGAGGAGCCTCTTTGCCGGCTGGTGCCCATCGAGAACGCATCCATGGCGGACCGGACAGTTATCCAGTGGGACAAGGATGACCTGGATGAGATGGGCCTGCTCAAGGTGGATGTGCTCGCGCTGGGCATGCTGTCGGCTATCCGCCGCAGTTTTACGTTGTTACGGGAGCACAAGGGGCGCGGACTTTCCCTGCACACCGTGCCCGCTGAAGATCCCGCGGTTTACGCCATGATTTGCCGGGCTGACACCATGGGGGTCTTTCAGATCGAATCCCGGGCCCAGATGGCCATGTTGCCGAGACTGAAACCCCGGACCTACTACGACCTGGTCATCGAGGTGGCGATCATCCGGCCCGGACCTATCCAGGGGGACATGGTGCACCCCTACCTACGACGCCGGAACGGGGAGGAGCCAGTCACCTATCCCAGTCCGGAAGTGCGCCAGGTGCTGGAGCGCACGCTCGGCGTGCCGATCTTCCAGGAGCAGGTCATGCAGCTGGCGGTCGTGGCGGCGGGGTTCACCCCGGGCGAGGCTGATCAACTGCGTCGGGCTATGGCCGCCTGGCGCCGCCGTGGTGGCCTCGGTCACTTCGAGGAGCGGCTGATCGACGGCATGCGAGCCCGCAACTATTCCGCGGAGTTCGCCCGCCAGATCTTCAACCAGATCTGCGGTTTCGGGGAGTACGGTTTTCCAGAGTCCCATGCTGCCAGCTTCGCGCTGCTCGTCTACGTGTCAGCCTGGCTGAAGCAGCATGAGCCCGCTGCTTTCACCTGTGCGCTACTGAACAGCCAGCCCATGGGTTTCTATGCGCCCTCACAGCTGGTCCAGAGTGCCCGTCGTGCGGGTGTCGAGGTCAGGCCCGTGGAGGTGAACTGCAGCGCCTGGGACTGCACTCTTGAGGCCAGGACTGACGGTCAGTTTGCCTTGCGTCTCGGCTTGCGCCTGGTCAGCGGTCTGGGTCAAGACGCGGGGGAGCAGGTGGTCCGGCAGCGCGATGGTCAGCCCTACCGCACCGTACAGGATCTGCACGAACGTGCTGGCCTGCCCCGGCAGGAACTCGGCGCTCTGGCGGCGGCGGGTGCGCTGGTGGGCATCGCCGGGCACAGGCACCGGGCCCGCTGGGCAGTAGCAGGTGCGGAACTACCCCTGCCATTGTTACCCGTGCTGCACATTTCTGAAGGGCTCCCGCTACTTCGAGCACCCACCGAGGCCCAGGATATTGCTGCCGACTACCAGAGCCTGGGTCTGACGCTGGGCCGTCACCCGCTCGCGCTGCTGCGCCCTCGTCTGCGTCGTGTGGCCATCAGCACAGCTATGGAACTACAGGAAGTGGGCAACGGGGTGCGGGTGCGTACCGCAGGGATTGTTACTACGCGCCAGCGGCCCGCCAGCGCTGGCGGGGTTACGTTCGTGACGCTGGAAGATGAAACCGGCTACATCAATCTCATTGTCTGGCGGCAGCTGGCGGAGCGTCAGCGCCGGGTTCTGCTCGAAGCACGGCTACTGGGAGTCTGGGGCCAGTTACAGCGGCAGGGGGATGTCTTGCACCTGGTTGCCAGGCGGCTCGAGGATCTGAGCAGTCTTCTGGGCCCGCTGCAGACACCCAGCCGGGACTTCTCCTGAACGGTCCGCAACGCTCAGCCCGGGCTGCTGCCTACTCGACCCCGAGGTCCTGGACCTCAAAGTCCTCAAAATCCTCGATCTCCTGAGCTATCCGCTTGCGTTCCAGGTAGTCCTCCAGCTTTCGGCGGGCACACCTCACGTCGGGTGGCTTCTCCTGTCGGGATTCAGCCTCAAGTTCGGCAATCAGATTCTCGACGTTGATCTCAATGGACTGTTCACCGATGTTGTCGGTGGCCAGAGCCTCCGCGCCAAGGTCATCGTCGGCAGGCTCGTCACCCAGAGACTCAGGAGTCTCCGGTTCATGAAGCATTTCGGGCGGCTCCGGGAGCGGAGTCCACTCGGGCTTGGCCAGTACAGCAGCTTTGCGACCCATCGATCAGTCCTTATGTTCAAGGAGTAACGCCGACGTGGTTTTTATAGTCACCTTCCAGGGGGATGACAATCCTCAATTCTCCAATTCGTGAACTGATTCTGTGTCTACCGCACACGCGGCGACGAACCGCCCCAGGGCTCAGCTGACCAGCTGGTTGAGTTCGAAGATTGGCAGCAGTATGGCCAGGACGATGACCAAAACGATGACGCCCATGGTCACAATCAGGGCCGGCTCGAGAATGCCGAGCAGGGCGGCAATGAGACCGTCCATTTCCCGCTCCTGATTGGTGGCGGCCCGGGTGAGCATGGCATCGAGTTTGCCGCTGGCCTCACCGCTCGAAATCAGGTGCACGCAGAGCGGGGGAAAATACCCGCCAACCGCGAGGGACTTGCCAATGGGCGCTCCTTCCCGCACCCGGGCTGCGGCCACCTCGACCGCTTCCCGCATCGGCACGTTGGTGACCACCTCAGCCGATATACGCAGCGCTTCAAGCACGGGCACACCGCTCCCGGTCAGGATGCTCAGTGTCCGGGTAAACCGTGCGGTATTCGAGCCACGGACGAGCTTCGCAATGAGAGGTATGCGCAACAGCAGGGCATCCCGCCACCGCCGGGGTCCGGGCTGCCGCAGTGCTCGCCCGCCCGCAAAGGCGGCCGCGACAACCCCCACCAGCACCAGCAGACCGTAGTCGCGCAAGAAGTCACTCAGCGCGATGAGAAACACGGTGAGTCCGGGAAGCTCCCTTCCCGTATTCGAGAACACCCCGACGACTTTGGGCACGACGTAGACCAGCATCCCGCTGACGATCAGCAGTGCCAGCACCGTCAGTACGACGGGGTAAATCATGGCGTGTTGGATTTTCTGACGGAGCACCTGGCGGCCCTCCGTATAGTCAGCCAGCCGCTCAAGCACCGCGTCGAGGTGACCGGACTGCTCGCCAGCGGAGACCGTGGCGCGGTAGATTTCGGGGAAAGCCTTTGGAAAGTCCGCTAACCCGTCCGCGAGGGTGTGGCCTTCCATGACCTTGGAGCGCACGCCGATCAGGACGCTTTTGACCCGCGTTGACTCGGTCTGCTCCGACACTGCGAGTAGCGCTTCCTCGAGGGGCATTGAGGACTGGACCAGCGTGGCAAGCTGCCGCGTCACAAGCGCAAGGTCAGTCGACGACATTGTGGGTCGCAGCGTGAAGGACTGCTGGCGGGTGGCTTCCCGCTCAGCGGCCTCCGTGACCGTGAGCGGAAACAGCTGGCGTTCACGGAGCAGTTGCCGGACCTGGCGGGCCGTATCGCCTTCGAGAATACCCTTGCGTTCCTTGCCGCCGGCATCAACCGCGGTGTATTCAAACGCTCCCATCAGTCGGAGCGGGTGACGCGGAGGACCTCTTCGAGGGTCGTGACCCCGGCCAGGACCTTGCGCAGGCCATCATCGCGAATGCTGGGACCGCGTGTCCGCGCATAGCGCTCCAGGTCATGTTCCCCGGCGCCGTCGTGAATCATGGTCCGGAACTCGTCGTCGATGCTGACGAGTTCGTAAATGCCCGTGCGACCCCGATAGCCGGCCCCACCGGCCTGCATTGCCGCCTCGTCCGGGTGGTAGAGGGGTGGCGGGTTCGCTGGATCGATGCCAAGGGTCTTGCACTCGTAGTCCCGCGCCGTGTAGGCAACTTTTGTGGCGGGATCGATGACTCGCACCAGCCGCTGGGCCAGCACGCCGACGAGACTGGACGACAACAGGAAAGGCTCCACGCCCATGTCCCGGAGACGGGTTACGGCCCCGACAGCGGTGTTGGTGTGCAGTGTGGAGAGCACCAGGTGGCCGGTAAGGCTCGCCTGCACGGCGATCTCGGCCGTCTCCAGATCGCGAATCTCACCCACCATGACCACATCCGGGTCCTGGCGAAGGATTGCCCGCAGGCCCCGTGCGAAAGTCATCTCAGCCTTCGTGTTGACCTGGGACTGGCCGATCCCGTCGATGTAGTACTCGATAGGATCTTCGACGGTCATGATGTTCCGCGTGTTGTCGTTGATGCGGGCCAGAGCGGCATAGAGGGTTGTGGTCTTGCCTGAGCCCGTCGGGCCGGTTACGAGAATGATGCCGTGGGGCTTGCGAATAAGGCTGTCGATCACGCCTTTGGTGGCCGGGTCCATCCCCAGGCTCTCCAGTTCGAGGCGGCCAGCGTGCTTGTCGAGCAGGCGCAAAACCACCCGCTCGCCGTGTCCGGAGGGCATCGTCGATACCCGCACGTCGACGGCCCGACCCGCAATGCGCAGCGAAAACCGGCCATCCTGGGGCAGGCGCTTTTCGGCTATATCCAGCTTGCCCATGACCTTGATACGAGAGACCACCAGCGGGGCCACAGCACGCCGGGACTGCAGCACCTCACGGAGCACCCCGTCGACGCGAAAACGGACCACAAGGCGATTCTCGAAGGGCTCGATGTGGATATCGGAAGCGTTTTCCTTGACCGCCGACGTCAGCAGGGCATTGATCAGCCGGATGATTGGCGCATCGTCGTTACTTTCGAGCAGGTCGGAAGGTTCCGGCAGGTCCTGGGCAACCTGGAACAGGTCGGTGTCTTCACCCAGTCCATCCACCATCTGCATCGTGGTGTTGGACTCCCGCTCATAGGTCTGCTGCAACTGACGATCGAATTCGGCCGGTGAGACGACCTGCAGGTGCATCGATCCGTCGACGAAACGCCGGACTTCGGAGATTGCCGACAGCTTGGCGTCGGACCGAACAATCGTCAGTGGCCGGCCATCCAGCAGGCCATTGATCAATACCCCATGGCGCTTCGCGAAGGCGAAAGGCAGGACGTAGCGTCGCACTTCAGGCGGCAGCTGGTTGTTGGCGGACGGCGTACGGGCAACCCGGGGCGCTTCCGCCAGTTCACCAACAAGCTCAGGAACGGCTGCGTTCATGGGGCAGGTACCTTGGCTGCTGGAGTACGGAGGTCAATCACCGGCTCCAGAGGCGATCCGGCAGGAGACAGGGTCTGGGGCTGCGGCATATCTGGCAGTACCGGCCGGGGTGTCAGCGGCATCAGTCTGGGATTCTCTGGTTTGGTGGCCAGCTGCTGGTCCCTGATGTAGTTGTACTTTGCGTTGGTCTCAAACGTTGCCTGCACGTTGTCCCGCAGGATCGTAGGCCGGATGAACACCATCAGGTTGGTCTTTGCCTTGGTGGTCGTGTTGGACCGGAAGAGGGCGCCCAGCAGGGGGATGCTGCCGAGGATCGGCACTCGCTGTTCCTTCTCCGTGACCTGATCCTGAATCAGTCCTCCAAGAACCAGTGTGCCGCCGTCCTCAACGATAACCGAGGTGTTGATGGAGCGGTTACTGGTAATCAGATCCACGGCCTGGGAGCTCGGGAGAATGGACGAGATCTCCTGTTCGATCTTCAGGCGAACCGCATTGCCTTCGTTGATCTGGGGGGTCAGCTTCAGCGTGAGGCCTACCTGTTCCCGCTGGATCGTCTGGAAGGGGTTGACCGATCCGCCGGCGCCGCCACCGCCGGTGCCGCCCGTGTTGGTGAAACTGCCGGTAACGAACGGCACTTCCTGGCCGACCTCGATCTGTGCTTCCTCGTTGTCCAGAGTGACCAGGATTGGCGTACCAATGATGTTGCTGCTGCCGTCGGACTCCAGGGCCTCGATAAGGGCCACGAAGTTGAGGCCGGAACTCCCCAGCCGGCCCACGCCCATGGTGAGGCCGTTGCCAACCAGGGAGCCTATGGCGCCAGCGCCGCCAGTGCCGCCAGTCCCGCCAGTCCCGCCGCCAGTGCCGCCGCCACCAAGGATGGCACCACCGATGCCCGCGACGCCGGTGGTGCTGTCGAACTTGGTAAGGCCAACGGCATTGTTCAGGTCCCGATCGCCCACAGCCCACGTCACGCCAAGCTCGGCAGCCTTGTCTGACGTGACTTCGACGATGATCGCCTCGACCATGACCTGGGCCCGGCGTATGTCCAGCTTGTCGATGACCTGCATCATCGACTTCATGGTCTTCGGTGGCGCGGTGATAATCAGTGCGTTGGTGGACTCATCGGCCCAGATGCTGACTTCACCTCGCTGGGCAGGTGGCACCGCATCCTTGCCGCCTCCGGCCGCCGCTGCCTGAGGGCCGCTGCCGGAGTACTGGCTCTGCAGCTTGGTGGCCAGATCCACGGCATCCGTGTAACGCAGGTAACGGACCTGGGTGTCGCCGCCTTCCTCCAGGGGAGTATCCAAGTGGGTGATGAGTGCCCGGTAGCGAAGCCTGTCGGTCTTGTCCCCGGTCACCAGCACGCTGTTGGTGCGCTCGTCGGCCACAACGGTAACCCGGGGGCCGCCGCCACCTTCGGCCTGCTGGGCGCCCTGATTCAGAGCCCCGACAATCTTGACGATGTCGGAAGCGGAGGCGTGCTCCAGCCGGATGACTTCATAGTCCTGGTCGGCGGCTTGATCGATGCGCGCCACGATGCGGACCATCCGGTCCACGTTGGAAGCCCGGTCGCTGATGATGAGCAGGTTAGAGGGCGGGTGCGCAGCGAGATGCCCGTACTGGGGAATCAGCGGCCGAAGAATCGGCACCAGCTGGGCTGCGGCCACATTCTGGACTGCGATCACCCGGGTCACGATGTCGTCCGGTCGCCCGCCGCCGGGTTCGTTCTCCGCGCCGGGAACCTGGCGCGCGTTCGCATCCGGGAGAATCTTGATGATGTCGCCGGCCGGCACGGCGACGAAGCCGTAGACAGACAGTATCGACAGAAAGGCTTCGTAAAAGGCGTCGGGGGTCATGGGCGCAGCCGACAACATGGTCACCTGCGCCTTAACGCGGGGATCGAGAATGAAGTTCTTGCCGGTGACCTCGCCGACCGCCTCGATAACCTGCCGGATATCGGCATCCTTGTAGTTCGGCGTGATGGTGGCTTGCTGTGCAGGCAGTCCGGCCGCATACGTCAAGGCCATTACGGTCAGGCACACGCTGGCAAGGCGGGAGCAGCGGCTGATTCGGGTTGGGCTAACGGGTTCGGTCACTGCGTCGCTCCGACGGCGTTGACTTGGGCCATGTTCAGTGACAGCACCTGGGGCTGACCATCACGCTCCACGGTCACCGTCACCTGGGGCGCGTCACCCAAGCTACGAAAGACTTCCATGCCCTGGGCTGGATTATTCAGCGCAATGCCGTTGATTTCAGTGACGAGGTCGCCGGCGCGCAGACCGAGGGAGACGAATCCCTGCCGGTTCGGCCCCGGGTAGATTCGATAGCCCTTCAACTGTCCATTCGGCATGAAGGGTTGGGGCCTGACGACCGCCAGAAAGCCCGGGGCGTTCTGGGCGACGAGTTCCTGGACGTTGGGCTGTCCCGGTGGCGACAGGGGCTGAGAGGGCGACGTAAAGCCTCCCGGGGAGGGTCCACCCGCGCCGCTGCCCTCGCGTGGCAGCCGCAGCACTTCCAGTTGGCCTGCCCGGGCCAGTACGACCCGATCTGCCTGGATCTGCTGCACGGTTGCGCCGCCCGGCAGTGTCGAATTCACAAAGTAAACCTGCTCGTTGCCGCTGCCATCGGCGATTATGGCGTGGGCAAGCCGGGGGTTGTCAGCCGCAACCGCGCCGCGCAGCTGAAGTGCAAGGCTCGTGTCCGGTGCGGAGAGCGCCGCATCGCCCGACACGGGGGGTGGTTCCTGGGAGACCTCGCCAAACAGATGGGCCGCTGTGATGGTGGCGTAAGAGGCCGGGGTCGTCGTCTTCTGGCCCGTTTGCGGTGCGACCTGCGGGGGCTGCCAGGGGGCGCTGGGGCCTGACGGATAGAGTGTCCAGAAGATCCGCGCAACGTAGTAGCCGATCAGTATCACGGCCATCATGGACACGATCACGGGCAGGTGCTCATTAGCACGCACCACGACCAGCGCCGGCGTCGATCCGCCGAAACGCGAGACTAGATCCTGAACGTTCACAGAAGCCCACGAAACATAAGGGGTTTTAGCATAGTCAGGTACGGCAAGGGGAGCAACCTCCGAATCGCCCCTCAGGACCGGCATTCCCCGCCGCAATTAGAGCCTTCGAGCCGCTGGCGAACCGTGACGGGTTCCACACACCGCAGCAGAGTCTGGTTCAGGCCCGGTTAACGCCGCCTGACCGCGCGGTGCCCTTGCTGGGGAATCCAAGCCAATGGTCGCAATCGAATACGCTAGTATCCGCTCAACCTCAAGATTTCCGCAGCCACGACGACTTAGTCTCTACGGGCCACGACTGAATGGGCAGTGACAACGACAAGGATTTCACCCGGGGCATGGATGACGGCCGGGGGCTTGCCCTTGAGGAGGCCCGCCCCCAAGTTAAGCGTCCACCCTTGTACCGGGTCGTTTTGTTGAACGATGACTACACGCCGATGGAGTTCGTGGTGGAAGTTCTGGAGTTTATTTTCGCCATGGACCGGCAAAAGGCCACGCGAGTCATGCTTGAAGTCCACACCCGTGGCAAGGGGGTGTGCGGAGTATTTACCTACGAGATTGCGGAAACGAAGGTAGCCCAGGTCGGCGCCTACGCGCAGCAGCATCAGCACCCGCTTCTATGCACGCTTGAGGAAACCTGATTGTCATGTTGAGCAGTGAACTCGAGTACTGTCTGAATGAGGCCTTCCAGCAGGCCCGTACCAAACGTCACGAGTACATGACGGTTGAGCACCTTTTGCTGGCCATCGTTGACGTACCAACCGTTACCGAGATCCTCAAGGGTTGCGGAGCCGATCTAGTCCGGCTGCGCCGCGATCTCGAGCAGTTTATCGATGAGTCGACCCCCCGACTGGCCGAGGGCAGCGCTCAGGACGTCCAGCCAACGCTGGGGTTTCAGCGCGTGCTTCAGCGTGCCGTATTCCATGTGCAGTCCAGCGGCAAGAAGGAAGTGCGCGGGGAGAATGTGCTCGTCGCCATATTCGGCGAGAAGCAGTCCCACGCCGTCTATCTCCTCGGACTCCAGGACGTCACGCGCCTGGATGTTGTCAATTTTATTTCTCACGGCTTGTCCAAACTCCGGGACGATTCCGGTGGGCCGAAGAGTCAGTCCGGGGAGGGCGAGGAGGGTGAGGGTGACGCCGGCGGCAGCGCTCTCGACAACTACGCCACCAACCTTAACAAGCGTGCGCGGGACGGCAAGATTGATCCCCTGATCGGCCGTGAACTGGAGGTGGAGCGGACCATCCAGATCCTCTGTCGCCGGCGAAAAAACAACCCCCTCTATGTGGGAGAGGCTGGCGTCGGCAAGACGGCGATCGCCGAGGGCCTTGCCAAGATGATTGTTGATGGCAAGGTTCCGGAAGTGCTTGCCAAATGCACCATTTATGCACTGGATATGGGCTCCCTGCTGGCCGGCACCAAGTACCGGGGGGACTTCGAAAAGCGCTTCAAGGCCGTCATCAAAGAGTTGGGCAAGGATCCCGGTGCGATCCTGTTCATTGACGAGATTCACACGGTTATCGGTGCGGGCGCTGCCTCCGGCGGTGTTCTGGACGCGTCAAACCTGATCAAGCCGGTCCTGTCGAGCGGTGAACTGCGCTGCATAGGCTCCACGACCTATCGCGAGTACCGGGGCGTCTTCGAGAAGGACCATGCCCTGGCGCGGCGGTTTCAGAAGATCGATATTGTTGAGCCGACTATTCCTCAGACTATCGAGATCCTGCGTGGCCTCAAGAGCCGGTTTGAGGAGTACCACGGCATCGCCTATACGGACGACGCCATCGTTGCCGCCGTCGAGTTGTCAGCCCGGCACATCAATGAGCGTCAGTTGCCGGACAAGGCGATCGACGTGATCGACGAGGCGGGAGCCAGCATTCGCCTGGAGCCTGAGGCCACCCGCACCCGCGAGGTCGGGGTCGTCCAGATAGAGAATGTCATCGCCAAGATGGCCCGGATTCCGCCGAAGAGCGTCTCGGCATCTGATCGGGATCAGCTCCGCAACCTTGAGCGGGATCTGAAGCTGGTGATCTTTGGCCAAGACAAGGCCGTCACGGCCCTGTCAGCGGCCATCAAGATGGCCCGCTCCGGGCTGCGGGAACCGGAGAAGCCGGTGGGCGCCTTCCTCTTTGCGGGACCGACCGGCGTCGGCAAGACGGAAGTCACCCGGCAGCTTGCCCTCTGTCTCGGGATCGAGTTGATCCGCTTTGACATGTCCGAGTATATGGAACGGCACACGGTTTCCCGTCTGATAGGGGCGCCGCCCGGCTACGTGGGCTTCGATCAGGGTGGTTTGCTGACGGAAGCTGTCAGTAAACATCCCCATGCCGTCCTGCTCCTTGATGAGATTGAGAAAGCTCATCCTGAGGTATTCAACTTGCTACTCCAGGTTATGGACCACGGCACCCTGACGGATAACAATGGCCGCAAGGCGGATTTCCGCAACGTGATTCTCGTGATGACCACCAACGCCGGGGCCCAGGAGATGAGTCGCGCCTCCATGGGATTCACCCAGCAGGACAACAGCACGGATGGCATGGCGATCATCAACCGGATGTTCACGCCTGAGTTCCGTAACCGCCTGGATACGATTATCCAGTTTGCCCCATTGGGACCAGAGGCAATCCTGCGCGTGGTCGACAAGCTGGTCATGGAGCTGGAAGCGCAGCTGGACAAGAATGCAGTCACGATCGAGCTGGAGCCTGCTGCCCGGCAGTGGATTGCAGACAAGGGCTACGACCCGAAGATGGGTGCCCGGCCGATGGCCAGGGTCATTCAGGAACAGGTAAAGCGGCCTCTGGCCGAGCAGCTGCTGTTCGGTGATCTGGCCAAGGGCGGCCACGTCAGGATATCGTTGGACGACTCCGGCGAGCTGCGCCTGGTGACCACGCCGGCCACCATGGCCCTTGAGCACATCCCGGATCCCGCCTGAAACGGAATTCCGGCCTGAAACGGAATTCCGGCCTGACTCCAGATCCAGTCGCAGGGGCTGGACCGGTTACCGGGCCCTGAAGGTAATGCGTCCTTTGGAGAGATCGTAGGGGGTCAGTTCAACCGTGACCCGGTCCCCCGTGAGAATCCGAATATAGTTCTTGCGCATCTTTCCGGAGATGTGCGCGTTCACAAGATGGCCGTTATCGAGGGTTACCCGAAACGTCGTGTTAGGCAGGGTCTCGGTGACGACCCCGTCCATCGTGATGGCTTCTTCTTTCGACATGGAGACTCCGGCAGAACGGGGCGCGATTGTCGTCGAACTCGTTCAGACGTGCAAGGGAGACGGGACTTCGAGTGTCCGGACGAGGTCTTGCGTCGGCCGGGGTTCGGCGCGCCAGGCCCCAACCCGGCCCGCGGCAGCACTGAGCGTCTGTATTTGACCGAGAAACTCACCCCGGGGCATCAGTTGGCTGCCCAGCGTGGCCAGGTGACGGGTTGCGACCTGACAGTCGATCAGCCTTATGCCCTGGTCTTCTGCCAGCCGTACTAGCTTCACCAGGGCAGCCTTGGAAGCATCGGCAACCCGGCTAAACATCGATTCCCCGAAGAAGACGTCGCCGAGTGCGATCCCGTACAGCCCACCTGCAAGGTCTGTTCCCCGCCAGATCTCTATCGAGTGTGCATACCCCAGAGTGTGCAGGCGGAGATACGCCGCGCGCATTTCGGGCGTGATCCACGTGCCGGTGGCGGCGCGGGTGTCTGCGCACGCAGCGATTACCGCCCCAAAGGCCAGATCCACCGAGACCTTGAAGCGATCGCCCAGCAGTGTCCGCCTGAGGGTCCGCGAAATGTGGAGTTTCCCCGGCAGGAGGACTGCTCGCGGATCCGGCGACCACCAGAGCACCGGTTGCCCTTCCTCATACCAGGGAAAGATGCCACGACCGTAGGCGGCGAGCAGTCTCGCTGGCGTGAGATCGCCGCCCACAGCAACGAGGCCGTCCGGCTCAGTCGTTCCCCGGGTCAGATCCGGGAAGGACTCAGGCGGATCACCAGGACTCAGAAACACGATTGCCTCAGCGGCGGCGGAGGCCGTCTTGCTCATGGGGCACCTTTTCTGTAGGGCACGTGGTCGCGTACGGAATCGATGTACTCATCGATATGGCTGCGCTCCCGATCCAGGTACTGGTCGATGGCCGCCGCAAACTCGGGGTGCGACAGCCAGTGCGCTGACCAGGTTTCGGTCGGCACAAACCCCCGACTGATCTTGTGCTCCCCCTGGGTGCCCGGCTCGAAGGACTGAAGGCCCTGCTCGATGCAGTACTCAATACCCTGGTAGTAGCAGGTCTCAAAGTGCAGGCTGTGGTACTCGCCCTCGCTGCCCCAATAGCGCCCATACAGGGTGTCTGCGCTCCGAAAGCAGAGGGCCGTTGCCACGGGCATGCCACTCCGCATCGCCACAATGGCCAGCACGTTGTCCGGGAGAAGGGTGCTGATCCTGGTGAAGAAGGCCTCATTGAGGTAAGGCTCGCGGCCTCGTCGCCAGAATGAACTCGCGTAGAGGGGTATCAGTTGCTTCCATAACCCGGCATCGATCTCCGCGCCGCTCAGCCGAAGAAAGCTGATTCCCGCCTCTGCTACCCGACGGCGCTCACGCTTGGCCTTCTTGCGCTTTTCGGCAGTGAACTCTCCGAGGAAGGCGTCGAAGTCCGCATATCCCCGGTTACGCCAGTGGAACTGGCAGTCCTTTCGGGAAAGAAATCCAGCCGTCGCCAGCAGGCGGGTTTCGGCGGTGGTGGGGAAAAGCACATGCACTGACGACGCGCCGATTTTCCGGGCCAACTCGGTTGCCCCTGCCAGCAGAGCCGCGGCGACGCGGGCGGGCTCCTGACCTGCTCCAGTCAGAAAGCGGGGGCTGGTGGCTGGGGTGAAGGGAACCGCGGAGACCAGCTTGGGGAAATAGCGGAGTCCGGCGCGCCGATAGGCGTCCGCCCAGGCCCAGTCGAAGACGAACTCACCCTGGGAACTGGTCTTGCGATAGAGCGGCATGGCGCCAACAAGCTCGCCTGCGTCGTCCCGCAGCAGCAGATGGCAGGGGTACCAGCCCGTATCGCCACCGACACAGCCCGTTTCTTCGAGGGCAAGCAGGAACTCGTGGCGGAGGAATGGGTACTCGCAGCCCGACAGTCTGTTCCAGTCGTCGGCGGCCACCGCCGCCAGGGACTGCGCAACTTCAATCAGCAAGGGAGGGGATCGTCTGGCGCATCAAGCGGACAGGCTGTCCAGGAATTTCTCGGCATCCAGGGCAGCCATGCAGCCTGAGCCGGCCGAGGTGATTGCCTGCCGGTAGACGCTGTCAGCCACATCGCCGGCGGCGAATATGCCGGGGATGCTGGTCGCGGTCGCTCCCCCAGCGAGCCCGGTGCGCACGACGATGTAGCCTTTGCTGAGTTCCAGCTGATCCTTGAACAGGGCGGTGTTCGGATCATGTCCAATCGCTATAAACAGGCCTGCAACGTCGATGTCCTGAAGAGTGCCGTTGCCGGTGGTTGGCTTCACACGCACTCCGGTGACGCCACTCTCGTTCCCGAGCACCGCTTCCACCGCATGATTCCATAGCAACGTGACGTTGCCGCCGTCCCGGGCCCGGGAAAGAAGCTTGTCCTGGAGCATCTTCTCTGCGCGCAGGCCTGACCGGCGGTGTATCAGCGTGACATGGGATGCCAGGTTTGACAGATACAGTGCCTCCTCGACGGCAGTATTGCCCCCACCGACTACGGCGACCCGCTGGCCGCGATAGAAGAACCCGTCGCACGTAGCACACGCTGAGACTCCCTTGCCGCGGAAACCCTGTTCCGAGGGCAGGCCCAGATAGCGCGCTGAAGCCCCGGTGGAAATGATGAGGGCGTCGCAGGTGTAGCCGCCGGATCCTCCACGCAGCTGAAACGGGCGGCCACCAAGCTCAACGCCTTCGATCTGGTCCAATACTCCCGTGACGCCGAGGCGCTCCCCGTGGGCGCGCAGCTGGGCCATCAGTTCAGGTCCCTGCAGTCCGTGGGAACCCCCGGGCCAGTTGTCCACGTCCGTCGTGGTCATCAACTGGCCACCTTGTTCCAGGCCAGTGATCAGGAGTGGCTTGAGATTGGCCCGGGCGGCATAAACGGCAGCGCTGTAGCCGGCAGGGCCGGATCCCAGGATGATCAGTCGGGCATGGGTGGTGGTCGTCATTTTGCCAGTTTAGGCGATGGCCGCCGCTTGCGTCCAAACCATGTACTGCTATGATTCAACCAGCTATCTGCTTGACGGGCAGGCAGTTAACCAGCGTTGTTGCTGCGTCTTCTCAGGGAATAGAGTGGCCAGAGCGATAGGAATAGAAAGTCGCGGCCTCGTCGCGCCGCTCACCCATGCCGTGCGCGAGGCGGCGCTATGGGTGCTGGGGGCGATATCCCTGATCATGCTGGTCGCTCTGCTGACCTATAGTCCGCAGGATCCCGGCTTCAGTCACACCGGCAACGGGACACCCCTCCACAATCTGATCGGTGGCATCGGCGCCTGGTATGCCGACGTGGCCTTCAGTCTGTTTGGCGGCCCCGCCTTGCTTTTTCCGGCCATGACCCTGCTGGTCGGCTGGATCTTCTTCGCCGCGCGCACCAGTCCCGGACCCGTTGACCGGCAGGTTCTCATCACCCGCCTGTCAGGTTTTGCGCTGACTCTGGCCACCAGCTGCGCACTGGCAACCCTGCATTTTGGCCCCCACGGCCTGCCGCAGACTGCAGGTGGTGCGTTTGGTGAACTTCTGGGCAATGGTCTCGCCGGGGGCCTGGGTTTGCTGGGCGCAACCTTGCTTCTCCTGGCGTCCTGGCTCGCCGGGGTCTCCCTGTTCACGGGCCTCTCCTGGCTCTCCGTAATGGACCGGATAGGACACCACGTTCTCGATGGCGCGGACAGGGCCCGGGCGCTGTTCTTCGAGTTCCAGTCGCGCACGGCAGGCCGGCGTGTCCAGGAAGAGCGGCAAGAGGTCGTCCGCAAGGAGCGCAAGAAGGTCGAGAAGAAGGTGCCGCCGCAGATCTATCCCATACTTGCCGCGCCTGAGCCCAGCCAGCGGGTCGAGAAAGAGCGGCAGGTCCAGTTGTTCAACGGTCCCGTTCTGCCCGGTGAGTTGCCACCTCTGTCGCTGCTGGACGATCCGCCGGAGCGCCCTCCCGGATACTCGAAGGAATCTCTGGAAGCCATATCCCGCCTCGTAGAGCTCAAGCTGCGGGATTTCGGCGTCGAGGTTGAAGTGGTAGCGGTGCAGCCGGGTCCCATCGTCACGCGCTTTGAACTGGCCCCGGCGCCGGGCGTCAAAGTCAGTCAGATCAGCAATCTCTCTAAGGATCTCGCCCGCTCACTGTCCGCCATCAGCGTGCGGGTCGTTGAAGTGATTCCTGGCAAGCCTACCGTGGGCCTCGAGATTCCGAATGAAACCCGGGAGATGGTGACCTTAGGGGAGATTCTTCGCTCCCATGCCTACGAGGAAATGCCGTCACCCCTGACGCTGGCTCTGGGCAAGGACATCGGCGGCAAGTCCGTAGTGGCGGATCTCCAGCGCATGCCCCATCTCATGATTGCGGGGACCACCGGTTCGGGCAAGTCGGTTGGCATCAACGCAATGGTGCTGAGCCTGCTGTTCAAGGCTACAGCCGAAGACGTGCGGATGATCATGATCGATCCGAAGATGCTTGAGTTGTCGGTCTACGAGGGAATCCCGCACCTCCTCGCACCCGTCGTGACCGACATGAAGGAGTCCGCCAACGCGTTACGGTGGTGCGTGGCCGAAATGGAGCGTCGCTACCGCCTCATGGCCGCACTGGGGGTCCGCAATCTCAGCGGCTTCAATCGCAAGGTCAAGATTGCTCTCGACAAGGGCGAGCCTATTCCCGATCCGCTGGTAGGTACGGAGTACGCGCCGAAGCCCAGGGTGGACGGGTCCGTGCCCACTCTGACGACGTTGCCGCACATCGTGGTGATCATCGATGAGCTGGCCGACATGATGATGATTGTCGGCAAGAAGGTCGAAGAGCTGATCACCCGGCTCGCCCAGAAGGCACGGGCCTCGGGAATCCACCTGATCATTGCTACACAGCGTCCTTCCGTTGACGTCATCACGGGGCTGATAAAGGCCAACATCCCCACCCGCATAGCGTTCCAGGTGTCCGCCAAGGTCGACTCCCGCACGATTCTCGACCAGAGTGGCGCTGAGAGCCTGCTCGGTCACGGCGACATGCTCTTTCTGCCCCCCGGAACCAGCATGCCACTGCGCGTCCACGGCGCGTTTGTCTCCGACCAGGAGGTGCATCGCGTTGTGGCTCATCTCAAGGGGAGCGGACCGCCGGTGTATCTGGACGAAATCACCGAGGGTCCGGCGCTGGGCTTTCCGGGGATGCCCGGCGAAGCGCCCCAAACCGGTGAGGCTGATGGAGAGGAGGACGCCCTCTACGACCAGGCTGTCAAGATCGTCTGCGAAACCCGGCGCGCCTCAGTGTCCGGCATCCAGCGCCGGCTGAAGATCGGCTACAACCGCGCCGCCCGGCTCGTCGAGAGCATGGAGGCTGCCGGGCTGGTTGGTCAGCTCCAGTCCAATGGCTTCCGGGAAGTCCTTGCACCGCCGCCGCCCGAAAACGACTGAGCCCGTTCTCCCGTCAATGGCTCGCTCGTTGCGCCCACTTGTCGTTCTTCTCGCGTTGACCGCTACCGCGGCGTCAGCGGCGGGTCCCGAGACCGGTCTGGTTCGGCTGCGGGCCTTCCTGGCCAATGTTCAGGTGCTGGAAGCCAGGTTCCGGCAGCAGGTCATCGACTCGCGTCAGCAGGTGCTTGAAGACGCGTCCGGCTCCGTCGTCATGCAGCGGCCTGGCCGGTTCCGCTGGAACTATGAAAAGCCTTTCGAACGGGTAATCGTCGCGGATGGGGAGCGGGTGTGGCTTTACGAGGCCGATCTGGAACAGGTCACGATTCGCCGCCTAACAGCAGGGATTGGTGATACTCCCGCTGCGATTCTGACAGGCAAGGAATCAGTCCTTGAGCGCTTCACGGTCGACAAGTCCTGGACGGAAGAGGGCCTGGCACTGGTGCGTTTGGTGCCCCGGTCGGCCGACGCGGACTTTGCGGGCGTGACGCTGGGCTTCGACGGCGCCGAATTGCGCCGGCTCCTCCTCGACGACCGCCTGGGTCAGCAGACACGAATTGACCTCACTGAGGTCCGGACCAATCCGCGAGTGTCGCCGGAGGTGTTCCGCTTCCAGACACCGCCCGGCGCTGACGTGATCGACGACAGCGAGCTCTGAGTTCGGCATGCAACCGTTGCGGTATGCCCGGGCGTGGCTGGTTGCGGGAGCAATACTTCTGGTTTTCGGCCTTCTATCAGCACTGTCCCCGGTGCAGTCCCTGATGCCCGTAAGCATGAATGACAAGCTCGTTCATGCCCTGGGTTTCCTCTTCTTCATGCTCTGGTTTGGCGGCGTCTTTCAGGTTCGGTTTGCACCGGCCCTGGTTGTGGGCTTGGCGTCCTACGGCATCCTGATTGAAGTTCTGCAAAGCTTCACCCCAACGCGACAGGCGGAATTCCCGGACCTCGTAGCGGACCTCGCAGGAATCCTGCTCGGCTGGGCGCTGAGTGCTGCCGGCTTCTCCCGCTGGTGTGCAACACTGGAGTCATGGCTCGTCCCCCAAAAGCCCTGAGTGCGCGGCCACCGGGCCCGGAAGCTGCGCAACCCGCCTGGCGCCCGCTGGCGGACCGGATGCGCCCAACGACTCTCAGTGAGGTTGCAGGCCAGCGCCATCTGCTGGCGGCCGGCCAACCGCTCACCAGGCTGCTGAAGGGTGAGCTGCATTCGGCCATCCTCTGGGGGCCGCCGGGATCCGGGAAGACGACGCTGGCGCGACTCCTTGCGGCCACGGTTGGTGCTCACTTCGTGGCGCTATCGGCAGTCCTGGCGGGGGTCAAGGAAGTGCGGGAAGCAGTGGCCTGTGCGCAGGCCAATCCGGAACAGCCGACCGTACTCTTTCTCGACGAGGTCCACCGCTTCAACAAGGCCCAGCAGGACGCGTTCCTGCCCTACGTTGAGGATGGCACGTTGATCTTTGTTGGGGCGACCACGGAGAATCCGGCCTTCGCGCTGAACAACGCGCTGCTTTCCAGGGCGCGCGTGTACGTCCTGAAGTCTCTCGCTGATCCCGATCTCGTGGCTATTCTGACAGCAGCCCTGGCAGATCCTGTGCGGGGCCTCGGTGCCCGGCCGATCTCGGCCGGCGATGCGGCATTGCTGGACCTTGCCAGAGGCGCGGATGGCGATGCACGGCGGGCCCTGAACCTGCTCGAAGTCGCAGCGGGAATCGTTGGCGACGACGGTGCTCTGACACCCGCCATCGTGGCCACGGTTCTTACGGGGAGTTATCGCCGCTTCGACCGGCAGGGCGATGTGTTTTACGAGCAGATCTCCGCGCTGCACAAGTCCGTGCGCGGCTCCGATCCCGACGCTGCCCTTTACTGGCTGGCGCGGATGCTGGATGGCGGCTGCGACCCGGCCTACGTGGCCCGGCGGATCGTCCGCATGGCCTCGGAGGACATTGGCAATGCTGATCCCCGCGCACTGACCCTTGCTCTCGAAGCCTGGCAGGCGTGGGAGCGCCTGGGCACACCGGAGGGGGAGTTGGCGCTCGCCCAGGCCGTGGTGTTCATGGCGTGTGCAGCCAAGAGCAATGCGACCTACACGGCCTGGCAGGCGGCCCAGGCCGACGTGCAGGCTCATGGCACCCTGGCGGTTCCGCCGCCCCTGCGACCGGCCTCCACGGGCCTGGCCCGCAGCCTCGGGCATGGAGCGGGCTATCGCTACGCTCACGACGAGCCCGACGCCTTTGCGGCGGGCGCCAGCTACTTTCCCGATGAACTGGGTCAGCGGACGTATTACGCGCCGGTACCCCGGGGCCTGGAACAGCGTATTGCCGACAAGCTAGCAGATTTCCGGGCCCGCAATCAGTCTGCCCGACAGACGAAGCCGCCGGTGTAAACTGCCGCGCCATCGGCTCCCCCGCAATTCCGGAACCAGACCATGCTCGATCCCCGACTGCTTCGCGCTGATCTCGACGGCGTGCGGGCCAATCTCGCACGACGGGGCTTCGTCCTTGATACCGCCGGCTTCCAGGTTCTGGAAGACCGTCGCAAAGGTGTCCAGGTGCGGGTCGAGGAGCTGCGCGGCGAGCGCAATACCCGCTCCCGGGAAATCGGCAGGCTCAAGGCTGCCGGCCAGGACACTGCGCCCCTGATGGCTGCCGTCAGGCAGAGCGGTGATGAGCAGACCGATCTGGAGACGCAGATGGCCACCCTGCAGAACGTCCTGCAGGACATCCAGCTGGGTCTGCCCAACCTGCTCCAGGACGATGTACCGGACGGCCGCGATGAAGCTGCGAATGCCGAAGTACGCCGCTGGGGAGCGCCGCGCCAGTTCGGCTTCACGCCCCGGGACCACGTGGACCTGGGCACTGGGAGCGGGCTGCTGGACATCGATGCCGCCGGCAAGATCGCGGGTGCCCGCTTTTCGGTCCTCCGGGGACCCCTGGCCCGGCTCCACCGCGCCCTGATCCAGTTCATGCTCGACCTGCACGTGGGCGAGCACGGCTATACCGAAGTCTATGTTCCGTATCTGGTGAACAGAGACAGCCTGCTTGGTACGGGGCAGTTGCCCAAGTTTGCAGCGGACCTGTTCGGGGTGGGCGGTGAGTCTGATCTGCTCCTGATTCCAACGGCTGAGGTCCCGGTAACCAACCTGGTCCGGGACTGCATTCTTGAGGCCACCGCACTGCCGACCCGCTACGTCGCCCACACGCCCTGTTTCCGCTCAGAGGCGGGCTCCTACGGCAAGGACACCCGGGGCATGCTGCGTCAGCATCAGTTCGAGAAGGTGGAACTCGTCCATATCGTTCGTCCGGAAGACTCCGTGGCCGCGCTGGAAGCGCTGACGCTCCATGCCGAAGTTGTTCTGCAGAAGCTGGGCTTGCCCTACCGCGTCATGGCCCTCTGCGCCGGTGACGTTGGTTTTTCTGCAGCGAAGACCTACGACCTCGAGGTCTGGCTGCCAGGCCAGGAGCGCTTCCGCGAGATTTCATCCTGCAGTAATTGCACGGATTTCCAGGCGCGTCGCATGGTTGCACGCTGGCGAAATCCCGCGACCGGCAAGCCGGAGCTCGTGCACACGCTGAATGGCTCCGGCGTGGCCGCCGGTCGAGCGCTCATTGCCGTCATGGAAAACTACCAGAACGTCGATGGGACGATTACCGTGCCGTTGGTGCTGGCGCCTTACATGGGCGGCGTCAAGAGCTTGCCGGCAGGTTCTGCAGCCGGATGACTGCCCGCGCCCGGGGCGCCGCGCTGGCGGGCTCTGTGGGGCTTTTGCTCTGGGGCACGATCCTTGCCGGTCTCGCGTCCATTCTGGTGGGCCCAGGTCCCGGATTGCCGGGGACAGGGATCAATTACCCGCCCGCGCCCCGGGGAACGGTCTCCGACGGCTACCACGGCACCCGGGTCGCTGATCCCTGGCGATGGCTCGAGTCAACCGACTCGCGGGCGACCAAAAAGTGGGTTCTTCAACAGAACCAGCTGACGGAACACTACATTGGCCGCCTGCCTCGCAGGTCCCAGTTCGCGGCCCGCATGCAGGCGCTGCTCAACTACGAGCGTCGCGGGGTACCAGACAGGGAGAGTGGCGTGTATGCCTATCGCTGGAACCCGGGCAACGCAGAGCAGGACGTGCTCCGGGTCACCCGGGATCTGGCCCGTCCCGGCAGCCTCCTCGTCGACCCGCTCGCTGTCCGTGCCGACGGCACCGTGTCGATTGGGGGTTTCAAACTGAGCCCGGACGGCTCGCGCCTTGCTTATGGCCTGTCCGATGGCGGCAGCGACTGGCAGCGCTGGTTTGTCCGGGAGCTGGCGACGTCTGCTGATGTGCCGGAAGTACTGACGGGCACAAAGTTCACCTCGGTCAGCTGGTCCCGCGACGGGCGTGGGTTCTACTACAGCCGCTATCCGGGCGATCCAGTCAACGGCTACGACGATGCTCGCCAGGTGGCGGTCTATTTCCATGTGCCCGGGACGCCCCAGGCGAATGACCCGCTGATCTACGCCGTCACGGATTACCCCGCGCGGGACCCCTATGGCACCGTGACCCCTGACGGTCGTTTCCTCGTGCTGAATATCGAGGACGGCTACGTCACCAACGGCATCTACTACCAGCGACTGGACGTGTCCGGTGGTGCCGCGCCGGTGGTGCGACTGCTGGACGCCTGGGACGGGCGCTACGAATTCCTGGGCGCGGAGGGCGAGACCTTTTACTTTCTGACGACGAACGCCGCGCCTATGGGCCGGGTGATTGCCGTTGACCTTGCCGCGCCAGAGCCGAAACGCTGGCGTGAAGTGGTGCCGCAGGATGCCGATCCCATCGAAGCCGCTGCGCTGGTTGGCGGTCGCCTCGTGGTGGAGTACATCCACGCCGTGCATTCCCGCCTGCGGCTCTACACGCTGGATGGCGCCGCCACCGCCGAAGTTCAGCTGCCAGGCCAGGGGTCGGTCGATGGCTTGTTCGGTGTCCCCGCCAATCCCGAGGCCTTCCTCACCTACACCGACTTCACCGCACCCCGGCGCGTCTATCGCCTCGACGTGGATTCCGGGACACTCACAGCCACTGGCGCTGCGGGCAGGAACGCGGATTCTGGCCGGTACGTCAGCGAACAAATCTTCTACGCAAGCGCCGATGGGACCCAGGTGCCCCTGACGATCGTCCGGCGCCGGGACGTGCAGCCCAACGGACAAACGCCCACCGTGCTTTACGGCTACGGTGGCTTCAACGTGGCACTGCTACCCGCGTACTCGGCAGCGCGCATGGCCTGGATCGAGGCGGGTGGGATCTATGCCCAGGCTAACCTCCGCGGGGGCGGTGAGTACGGTGAGGCGTGGCATCTGGCGGGTACGCGCCTCAACAAGCAAAAGGTCTTTGACGACTTCATTGCGGCGGCCGAATGGCTGATTGCCAGCGGGATCACGTCCCCGGAGCACCTGGCGATCTGGGGCGGCAGCAATGGCGGCCTGCTGGTGGGTGCCGTGCTCAACCAGCGGCCCGAGCTCTTTGCCGCGGGCGTACCATCGGTCGGTGTGCTGGACATGTTGCGGTATCAAACGGCGAGCCTGAACGCGCGCAAGTGGTCCAGCGACTATGGCCTTAGCGAGAACCCCGCAGAGTTTGCGGCGCTCCGGGCCTACTCGCCGTACCACAACGTCCGGTCAGGGGTGTGTTATCCCGCCGTGCTGGTGCAGGCTGACGCGGAGGATGACCGGGTGGTTGCCTGGCACAGCTACAAGTACGCCGCGGCCCTGCAGGCGATACAGGGAGCAGTACCGGATTGCCGGCGGCCCACTATCATCCGGGTGGAGACGCGCAGCGGCCACGGGGCGGGTGCGTCGCTGTCCAAAACCGTAAACGAGTACGCCGACCAGTGGGCTTTCGTCGCCGCAGCGACTGGCCTGTAAGCTGGCCTGTAAGCTGGCTTGGGTAGCGAACGGGCCTGGATAGCCTTCCTGCGTTACTCCGGCGGGATCTCGACAATCGGGTTAGTCTGACCCGTGATCATCGCCCGGACGTATTCGGGGGAGGGCAGATGGCAGTAGACGCTGCCCTTCTTGTCGGGCCCAACGGACGGGTTGGGTTCAAGCCGGTCAACCCGGATCGTCAGGCCCCGCAGCACGAGCTTGCCGGCAACGTTCAGGAACGCGACTCTGGGCAGGTAGGGCAGAGGGAACAACCAGGCCGGTCCAGCGGCCGCGAGCCCGTCATTGGCGTAAACGATTTCACTCTGGGGCCAGCGGAGCGTCCGCTGTTCGATGCCTGTCAGCGAGGCATACACATCCGCAACGGTCTGCTGGTTAACTTCCTTGCACGTTTTCTGCACACCCGCGGGCGTCAGGCCGTAGGCGGCGTAGTGGTAATTGATGGCCTCCGCATTCTTCATTTTGCAGGAGATGACAATGGGGTACTCCCAACCGGTGGTTCCCAGTTCGCGCTGCGAGACGTACTGCTGGGTGGTTACCGGCATGACATTGCCGGTGGGGTAGAGCGCGAGGGTGCCACCGTAGGAGGCCAGATTGGTCCCCTCATAGGGCGCCGAAGATGAATTGGCGAAGGCCGTGAAATCCGTGTGGACGACATTATTCGCGTCGAAGTTGATGCTGGAGATGATTTGCTGTGCCTTCGAGCAGAAGCGATCCGTGGCCCCCACCGAATAGAGCATGGAGCGGGCGCTGACTGCGGCTTGGCCAGCCGCCGGGACGAGCGCCGCACTGATGGCAAGAGTGGCGCAAGCGGCTGATACTAAAGACTTGTAGTTGCGTGACATGTGATTGATCCCCATTCATCGGCCGGTGAGGTTTAGCCCCACACTTGGGCTGATGCTATGTGACGGGTTCCGGGCCTGTCAATGCGGCATCCCGGCGGCCCTTCAACGGGCGCCTTATGACAAAACGGTTTACATCCCGGGACCGTGACGACTAGGATGAGCCTGTAGCCCTGCTCAGGTAAGAACAAAAGCGGGGGGCAATGAATTTAAAGGGGAACACTCGGTGCGGAAATTCGCTGGCGTCGTCGTGCTGCTCGGCTGGATGTCTTCTGTACAGGCCATCCCGATTCAGTGGACGCTCACGGACGTCCTCTTTGACGATGGTGGCACCGCCACCGGTTCGTTTGTCTTTGATGCCGACACTGCGACCTACTCGAATATTTCCATTACGACCACCACTCCGGCGCTGCTGCCCCTGGCAACTTTTACGTCCCTCCTGACGGGCTCCGCAACGGATGGCGCGTTCACGCCGGGTCCTGGCAACCAAACCGGCCAGCCGTTCCTGCAGTTGCTCTACTTCCAGTTGCCGCTCTCTAATGCGGGCGGCACGCGCTACCTCATTAACCCCTTCTTTCCGAGCACCTCGTCATTCGATGGCACCTGCCTGAATGCGAGCTGCAGCTCTGTGGACTACGGGCGGATCATGGTGGATGGCGGCATTGTGGCGTCGACACCGGCGGTAATTCCCGTGCCGGCAGCGGCCTGGCTGTTTGCGTCCGCCCTGGCCAGTGCAGTCGCGTTGCGCAGACGGAAAGCCTAGCCAGGCAGCCTGTCCCGCTGGATTTCCCAAAGAAAAGGCGCCCCGCGGGGCGCCTTTTTTGTCTCCGTAGGAGCGCGTAGGAGCGCCTTCAGGCGCGATTCAATATACCCACCGGCTGCCTCATTCGTCGCGCCCTATCCCCAGGATCGCCAACAGGTTGACGAAGATATTGAAGAGGCTCACGTACAGGCTCACCGTCGCCAGAATGTAGTTGGTCTGGCCACCGTTGATGATGGCGCTGGTTTCGTAAAGGATGCAGCCCGCCATCAACAGGACCACCGCGGTGGAGATCACCATCTGAAACGCGGACAGGTCCACGAAGAGTCCCACGACAATGACGCCCAGCAGCCCAATCAGACCCACGGTCAGGAAGCTGCCCATGAAGCTCATATCGCGGCGCGACTTGACGACGTAGGCGCTAAGGCCGGCAAACAGCGCGCCCGTGATGCCCAGGCTGGTCATCACCAGCTCGCCACCGTTGGGCACCGACTGCAGGTAGGCACTGAGCATCGGCCCGAGGGTCAGCCCCATGAAGCCCGTCAGTGCGAACACCGCCCCGATGCCCGCAGCCGAGTTCTTCAGCCGGTACGTCAGGAAGAGCAGGCCAAAGTAGCCAACCAGGGTCACAACCGGCCCCAGGTAGGGCATGCCCATTGCCATCGCGAGCCCGGCCATTGCTGCGCTGAACAACAGGGTGGCCGACAGCAGCAGGTAAGTGTTGCGCAGCACCCGGTTGGTCGTGAGTTCAGACGGGTGGTCGGCGGTGGTGCCACCCTGGGCTGCCGGGAGGACACTCAAGTTACGGTCTGCTGCCATGCACGTGCTCCTTGGGGTTGGATGTGGTCACGGTATCAGACCACGCTGCCGGGCCAAAGTTTCCTCTCCGGACCTGCTTCTGACGCTCCGCGGCGCTTGAATGTCGGTCCCCAGGTGGTGACAATTCGCCACTTCCATCGGAGAGGTGGCAGAGCGGTCGAATGCGGCGGTCTTGAAAACCGTTGAACCGCAAGGTTCCGGGGGTTCGAATCCCTCCCTCTCCGCCAGCGTCCCCTTGAGGAGCGTACCCAAATCATGACCTTCCACCGCCGGTTTCTGGCCAGCCTTGTCTGTTGCGCGCCGCTCGTGCTGGGGGGCTGCTCGTTACCCCACGTCGTGGGCCTGGGCTCTTATTACGCCATCACTGACACTGCGTCCGGCCGGGTTTACTACAGTGACAACCTGTCGCGGGAAAGGCGGGGCGTCGTGGAGTTCCGGGACTCCAGGTCGGGGGCCTGGGTCAGCATTCCGGCTGCTACAGTCCGACAGCTCACTCAGGCTGAGTTTCGTGCGGGTCCGGCCGAGGAAGCTGCTGGCCAGCCAGCTTCCGGCCAGCCAGCCTCCGCCCAGTGAGCAACGTGACCCGATAGTCTCGTGGCCATGGATCCCAAGCGTCGCCGGCGACGCCAGAGACGGGCAGGTGCAGTGTCGGCATTCATGGTGCTGGCCCTGGGTATGGCCTTTTTCTTCGAGTCCCAGGCCACGACAACCGTGATTGTGGTCCGGCACGCCGATGTCGTGGCCGCTATCGGCGAAGATCCCGATCTCAGCCCGCAAGGGGCGATTCGCGCCGAGGAGCTGGCCCGGGTACTCGTCGAAGTGGACGTTGACCGGCCCCTCAAGGCCATTCTCGTCGCTCCCGGCAAAGCCTACCGGGAGACGGCGGAGCCACTCGCGCGCCGTATCAACTTGCCGGTGCAGGAAGTCGCTATCACCGATCCCGACGCTCTCGCCAAAGGGATTCTCAAGAAGTACAAGGGCGAGATCGTGCTCGTGGTCGCGGACGCCATGACCATTCCGAACCTGATCCCCGAGTTCCAGGGCAGCAAGCGGGTGCCCGATCTTGCTGACGGGGAGTACGACAATCTCTATATCGTCAGTATTCCCTGGTACGGGCGGGTCAAGACCCTGCGCGTGCGCTACGGCACTCGCCCCGTACCGCTGGCAACCGCTGCGCCGCCGGCAACCTGACCTGGCGCCAGGTCACGCGAATGGATTGGCGGCCATGTCGCCGTCTGCGGTAAGCGGCGGGTAGGGCAGGCCGCGCACCCGGCAACGGGCTGCAATGTCCGGGTGACACCATTCAAAAAGTGTGCGGGCAAACACCTCGTCACTCAGGCGGCAGATGGTGTAAAGACCGGCTGCTTCCCTTTGGCGGGCCGCTTCGTAGAGGAAGAGGGCCGCCGCTACCGACACGTTGAGGGACGTCGCCAGTCCGCGCATGGGCAGGCTGGCGTGGTGATCGGCCAGGGCAGCGGCCTCTGCCGACACGCCGCGGAGTTCCGAGCCCAGGAGCAGCACGGTGGGAGGGGTGTAATCCACGTTTCGGTAATCTACGGCTGCACCTGTTAAATGTGCTGCAATAATCTGAAAACCACAGGATTTAAGGGTGTGAATGGCGGGTATGAGGGCACCATGCATTTGGGCGCCGACGCGGGGTGCCGTGCCCCCGGAAATCCCCCGAGCCCGCTTAAATCCGCTAGCGGACCCGACCGCGTGAATCTCCAGGATGCCGACCGCATCGCAGGTCCTCAGCAGTGCGGCGATGTTGTGCGGCTTGTGGACGTCGTCCGCCAGCACGGTCAGGTCCGGCTGGCGGCGCGACAGAGCGGCCTTCATCGTGCGAAAGCGTTCAGGGGTCATCGCGCCATCACTGGTTATCCTGCTATGGCCGGGAAAATCGTCTGCGACATTCACTGCGGAGACACTGCCGGGTTGAGTTAGACTTTGTCCCGCGTGCCCCGGTAGCTCAGGGGATAGAGCGCTCGCCTCCTAAGCGAGAGGTCCCAGGTTCGAATCCTGGTCGGGGCGCCATTTCAGGACTGCTCCAGCCACTTCAGCATACCTGCCATGCGCTTGACGAAAGCGGCCGGGTCCGAGTCCTTGATCTGCAGGGCCTGCAGTGCGGTCTCGATGCCAATCACCATCTCGTAGTCCCGGCGCAACAGGCCATCGACGACCTGTTCGGCGCAGGCTTCGGCGCTCATTCCGGTCATATCTCCGGAGCGGCTTGGCCCGTATTCCGAGCCATCCGCTCTGAGAGCGTGCTCGTAAACATTGCTCCGTATGCCTGCGATGACCAGCAGGGTTACATCGATGTTGTCTGCCAGATGCTCGATCCGGAGCGTGTCGAAGTAACCGTGCAGGGCGTGCTTTGCCGCGCAATAGGCGCTGTGATGAGGAACCGCGTGCTTGCCCGCGACCGATGAAGTGACAACGAGATGACCTCTCTTCTGCGCGATCATCCGGGGCAGTACCAGCTTCGTTAGCGCCACCGGCGCGAAGAAGTCCACCTCCATGATGCGGCGTTCAACTTCCGCCAGGGTGTCCTTCGCGGCTGACCGCTGGCCGATGCCGGCGTTGTTGACCAGGATGTCCAGTCGCTCGAAGTCAGCGAGCACGCTCTGGGCTGCAGACTCGCGCTGGTGGGCGTCGACCATGTCGAAGGGCAGGACGTGCACACGGCCGGGTCCAGCGGTGCACAGGGCTTTCACCCGCTCCAGTTCAGCCTGGCGCCGCGCCGAGAGGATGAGGTGAGCACCTTCCCGGTGGAACACTTTGGCCATACCCTCACCGACACCGGAGGAGGCCCCGGTGATCCAGATGGTCTTGTCCTGCAGTTTCAAGATCCTGGCGCCAGTTTGGCCTGCGGCACACCCAGCCACCGGGCGATCCACATCAGTAGCCAGACCGTCATCGCGGTCAGCAGGGTGCCGGCATACATGATCATCGTCAGCCTTGGTGCGCCCAGGATGCTCTCGGAAGAGTTGGCATAGAAGACCAGCATGAGCAGCAGCGCCGGCGCGGCGACAGCGATTTTCGCCCGGGTCGAGAGGCCGAGCCCATGCATCTGGATGATGAGGAAGGTCGTTACCCCGCCGAACAGGAACGCTGACCAGGGCGAGCGCCCGGCCTGATTCATGATGGTGTGCGCGACGACGGCGCCGTGAATGACAAACAGGCACTCCAGAAGAACTGTCCACCAGCGATTCGTGTGGTAGCGGGTAAAGAAGAGGCTGCTCTGCAGGATCAGCAGGCTCATATAGGCAAAGCCGGCCAGGTGCCCCGAGGTCATCTCCACGGGGTGATACCAGAAGGTGTAGATGATGGCCCAGGAAAAGTAGTAGCCATGATAGCGACGCACCGCATCGCCGACCCCGTAGAGAGCCTTGACCGGCTGGCCCAGGAACAGGCCCCGCCGGCGGTTCTCCAGGAGGAAGATCAGGAACAGCATCAGGGTGACGGAACCCATGGAGGTCGCTTCGTGCACGTCCTGAGCGAGGCCGTCATAGCTGAACTTGGTCTGGAGGATATGCAGGATCACGAAAAAGGCATTGATGGCCAGCGCCTGCACATTGAACAGGTGGAGGCCGAAGACATAACGGGGGCGGGCTCGCTGTGCCGTGGCGATCAGGTACCAGAGGGCGATCTGGTGCAGGCTGTAGGGAACCCAGGCCGCGAGCCGCGTCCACACCGTAGGGTCCGGGAGTTGCCAGTAGTACCACCAGGTCCCGGGTTTATCGGGATTGAAGGTGATCGCTGCGCTATAAGGGGCCATGAGGATGATCATGCCCAGGAACACGGCACAGCCCAGCAGGCCCCACCAGGGCTTGAAGGGAAACACCCGCTCCGACGGGTGGTTCTGGCCTGTGGAGGTCTGCATACCGTGGCCTTCCGGAACCGATCAGGACTGTAGCCGAAAATCCGTGCTCGAGTCCCGTAAGGACGGCAGCCTTAGCAGGAGGCGACCACCAGTCGCCTGCCTCGACTCCGGTAAGCTAGTCTCCGCAGTAGCTTGTTGTTTCCTCTACTGAAGACATGATCTGGCTCCTCCTCCTGGGCTCTCTCGCCGCGATCCTGATCGCGGCTGAGTTCTTTACCAACGCCCTTGAACACCTGGGCGAGCGGCTGGGAATCTCCGAAGGCGTCACGGGCTCCCTGTTTGCCGCCGTGGGGACGGCAATGCCGGAAACCATGGTTCCGGTACTGGCGCTGATGGCCGGCACCGATGACCCTGCGCTCAACCAGGAAATCGGGGTCGGGGCCATCTTCGGTGCACCGCTGATGCTGGTGACACTCGTCATGAGCCTGACCGGAGTGGCGGTCCTGCGCCTGCGCGGACTCCGGGGTGACATTACTCCCGAGGCGTCCGGCTTCCGTCGTGACCTCACTGTGTTCCTCGTGGCGTTTCTGCTCGCTGGTCTGGCACTGCTGATTCCTCCGGACTGGACTTACGGGGGCCTGGCTCGGGCAATAGTCGCGATTACCCTGGTGTTTATCTACTTTCTCTATGTCCTCACCACCTTGCGAAGTTCTGCGGGACTCGTTGAGCAGGGTCACGCCACCGAGGCCCACCACGACATGTTCCTGGCGCGACTCGGACTGCCAACCGGCCTGCCAGTGATCCTGCTCCAGCTCGCCTTGGGCCTTGGCGTGCTGGTGGCTGGGGCAAAGGGCTTCATCCATGTGGTTCACCAGCTGTCGGACCACCTGGCCATCTCCGCGTTACTTCTCTCCCTGCTGATCATTCCGGTTGCCACCGAACTTCCGGAGAACGTCAACAGCGTGCTGTGGATCCGGCGGCGTAAGGACACTCTGGCGATGGGCAACATTACGGGCGCCATGGTGTTTCAGGGCACGACGCTTCCCGCCCTGGGGCTCCTGCTCACGTCCTGGCAGCCTCAGCCTGCTGTGCTGGCTGCCTACGCGACCACAGTGGCCGGTGCGTTGTGGCTGCGCCTCCAGGCCTCCGGACGTGGACTGAAGGTCTGGCACCTCGGAGTGAGTGGTCTGCTTTATCTGGCGTTTTTGTCGATGGCGTTGTCAGGGTTGAGCTGAAGTGAACCCGTCGCCGACTCCGACTGTGCTTGTGACCGGCGCCAGCCGGGGCCTCGGGCTGGAACTGGTCAGGCAGTACGCCGCGGAGGGCGCCCGGGTGATCGCCACCTGTCGCAACCCGGCGCAGTCGCCGGAGCTCGCGGCGCTGGCCTCCGTGTACCCGGCCGCAATTCACGTCGAAGCACTGGATGTGATCGACCACTCGGCAATTGACGCCCTGGCCACCCGGTACCAGGGCCAACCGATTGATATCCTGATCAACAACGCGGGGGACATCGGCCCCCGGGATCCCAACCGCACACGGCTGCATGAGCAGCAGTTTGGAACGATGAACTACGCCGAGTGGCGCCGAGTACTCGAGATCAACACTATCGCACCGTTGAGGATGGCCGAGGCCTTCGTCGCGCAGGTCGCAGCCAGTCAGCTCAGGCAGATGATCTTTGTGTCCAGCACGACCGGCTCCAACGTCGAGGGGCTTTACGCCACTTTTGGGTACTGCTCCAGCAAGGCCGCCCTCAACAAGGTGGTGACCATGCTTGCCATCGCCTTGAAGCCGCAGGGGATCGTCTGTGCGGCTGTCTGCCCGGGCTACGTCAAGACCCGCCTGGGTGGTAATGCCGCGTTGCTCGGTGTGGAGGAGAGCATTACGGGTCTCCGTCGGGTCATTACCGGCCTTACGCTCCAGCGCACCGGTAGTTTCACCCGGTACAACGGCGAGACCATCGCCTGGTAGTTCCGGGCCTTTGGCGGCCGCGTTGTGGCGCCCGGGACAGATCCGGGTTGCTACCTGCCACGAACAGCCGATGATGCGCCCCGTGAAGGAATCAACCGCAAGCAGCACTGCACTCTGGGGTGGAATCCTTTTCAGCTTCGCTTTCACGGCGCTGATCTGGTACGCGGGAGCGCACTGGCTGGTGCCCGGAGCCCTGACTCCCGACCGTCCGGGGTTCTGGTACGAGTGGCAGCTTCAGGAGCCGACCGTCTGGACCCGCGCGACTGCCTGGGCAGGCTACGTGCTGCACCAGGTGGGGATCTGGTGGCTGATCTGGACCGCCCAAAACGAGCGGCCGGGCTATACCGGGCGGCTACACCGTTTTAACGTGCTCGCTCTCGGCGTCAATGCCGTGGGCATTGCCCTGCATTTCGTGCAGACCCAGATCTGGTATGACGGGCTTGCCCAGGACGTGCACGAAGGCACTGCCCAGTGGTCCGTGATCCTGCTTCTGATCGTCGTGCTGGCCATGGAGAACAAGCGGCGCGGCCTGCTGTTCGGCACCGGGTTCACCTGGGTGGAAAGAGCAGGGCCGTTCTTGCGGCGCTACCATGGGTATTATTTTTCCTGGGCGATCATTTACACGTTTTGGTATCACCCCATGGAAGACACTTGGGGGCACCTGTTTGGTTTTCTGTACATGTTCCTCCTGATGTTGCAGGGCAGCCTGTTTTTCACGCGTGCGCACGTGAACCGCAAGTGGACTGTGGTTCTGGAGGTGTCGTTTGCCTTCCACGGCGCCATGGTGGCTTACCTGGCGGCGCACGGCTGGCGCATGTTTCTCATGGGCGGGCTCGCCACCTTCATCATCACCCAGATGCACGGGCTCGGTCTGAGTCGCCGGGCCCGCTGGCTGATCGGCTTTGGGTATCTGGCTGGTATTGGTGTCCTGTATGCGGGCCATGGTTGGCAGCGCATTCCTGAAGTCGCGGGAATTCCCCTGACGTTGATCGGTGGCGTATTTGTCCTGTCTCTGCTGATACTGGGCGGCCAGCGAGTGCTGCGCCCGGCGTAATTGCGACCTGGGTCCAGCGCCGTCGCCGTCCCGCCTCCTATCATGCCCCTTTAGTCCACAGAGTCACTGCCTTGGGGGATAGAGAATCCGGCAAGCCGGCCCGCAGCCTCTGGCGGGACTGGCTCACACGCATCGCGGGGAATGGGGTTGTGACCGCGCCTCCCGTTCCGGAGCGCCGTGACAGAGAGCGACGCAGCAGTTCTGTCTGGTCGTTCACCTACGGCAGTTTTCGTCCCCGCCGGCGCCTGGGGCGCCGGGATGGTGACCACGAGCGGATCTTCCTGGACTGGCACGAACCCCGGGTCCTTTATCTGGTCCTCGCCATCGTGCTGATGTGCTGTGCTGATGCGCTGTTCACTCTTAACCTCATGGCCATTGGTGCCGAGGAAATGAATGTCCTGATGGGCGTCCTGATCGCCCACGACGTACAGCACTTCCTGGTCCTGAAGATCGGGGTGACCTGTGCCAGCGTGGTGCTGCTCGCGGTCGCTGCACGCAGGCAGTTCATGGGCGTGATTCCGGTGATTCGGGTCCTGCAGGTGTTCTGTGCTGGCTACGTGGTGCTCATTCTCTGGGAGCTCTGGATGTTCTCTGTCTACATTACCGCCTTGCCCTTTCACTGGCGTCCCTGGTCAGACTAGTCCCGCCGGCCGGGTTCCGCCCGGCGCCCTTTCGGGAATTTGTCCTTGATCCCGGACGCTACAGACTTATAGTGGCGGCTCCGCAGTGCACGGGACCACCATGAACCAGAACTTGCGCCAGATGTATGCCTCGTCGCCGCTGTTTGGCGGTAATGCCGCCTATGTGGAAGACCTGTATGCCAACTGGCTTCAGGACCCGGCCTCGGTGCCGGCCCGTTGGCGGCAGTTCTTCGCCGAGCAGGCGCCGCCGGCCCCCCAGGTTCTGAGGCAGCCAACGCCGGCGGGTTCCGCCGGGGCTGGAACTCAGCGCAGCACTGCCACCCCAGCCTCCAGTCCGGCGCGCGTCCGGTTATCAGGCGGGCGTGCAGATGATGGCGGCCCGCTGACCGAAAAGCAGGCTGAAGTCTCCCGCCTCATCCAGGTGTACAGCCTGCGGGGTCACCAGATTGCAGACCTGGATCCGCTGGGTATGCAGGAACGGCCCATGCCCAACGTCATGCGTCTCGACTACGCAGGCCTGACGGAGGCCGACCTCGATACCGAGTTCTACGTGGGCAATTTTGCCGGGCAGACCGATGTGCGCATGCGCCTTCGCGATTTGCTCCTGACCCTCAAGACCGTCTATGGCGGCAAGGTGGGCGCTGACTTTGCGCATCTGTCCCGTGGCCGGGAGCGGGTCTGGATCCGGGAGCGCCTTGAGCGCGGCATGCTCAAAAATCCCCTGTCAGACGACGAGCGGCGCCACATCCTCGTGCAGCTTACGGCGGCTGAGGGTATCGAACGCTACCTCCACACCCGTTACGTGGGGCAGAAGCGCTTCTCCCTTGAGGGCGGCGACAGCCTGCTGCCCCTGCTGGACGACCTGATTCAGCAGGGCGGCGCGGGCGGGATCCGGGAAATCGTGCTGGGCATGGCCCATCGGGGCCGGATCAACGTGCTGGTGAACGTGCTGGGCAAGGCGCCGCAGGAACTGTTTTCCGAGTTCGAGGGTGCTTACGACCCCGCCCGCGTGAAGGGTTCCGGAGACGTCAAGTACCACAAGGGTTTCTCGGCGGACTTGCGTACCCCGGGTGGCAACGTGCACGTGGTGCTGGCCTTCAACCCATCCCACCTGGAAATCGTGGATCCCGTGGTGCAGGGCTCGGTGCGGGCCCGTCAGGAACGTCGCGGCGATGAGGACGGCAGCGAGATCCTCCCCATCCTTGTTCATGGTGACGCGGCCTTCGCCGGCCAGGGCGTCGTTGCGGAAACTTTTCAGCTTTCCCAGGCCCGGGGCTTCAAGACGGGTGGTACGGTCCACATAGTCATCAACAACCAGGTGGGTTTCACTATCAGTGACCCGCGGGATGCCCGGTCCACGCCTTACTGCAGCGATATTGCCCGGATGATTGAGGCGCCGGTCTTCCACGTGAACGGCGATGATCCCGAGGCGGTGGTCTTCGTCACCCGGCTTGCACTGGAGTACCGCCAGACCTTCCACAAGGATGTCGTGATCGATCTGGTCTGCTATCGGCGGCACGGGCACAACGAAGCGGACGAACCGGCGGCGACCCAGCCCCAGATGTACCAGGTAATCCGCAAGCACCCGACGACGCGCCAGATCTATACCCGCAGATTGATGGAAAGGGGCGTGCTCGACGCCCCCGAAGCTGAGCGCCTGAATGAGGACTATCGCCGCCGGGTAGAGGGCGGGCAGCCGCTCCCCCAGGCCGCCCTTGGCATGATCGGCAATGAATACACGGTTGACTGGACCCGCTACGAAAAGGGCGACTGGGACGAACTGCACAGCACCGGTATTCCTGCGGAGGAGATCGCCGATCTGGCCCGGGACATGAATCGCGTGCCAGGGAACTTCAGCCTGCATCCCCGCGTCGCAAAGATTGTCGCCGATCGCGACCGCATGGCGGCGGGCGAGATCCCGATGGACTGGGGATTCGCCGAGCTCATGGCTTACGGCAGCCTGATCAGGCAGGGATCACGCATTCGGCTGACCGGTCAGGACAGCGCGCGTGGCACCTTCTTTCATCGCCACTGCGTCCTGCATGATCAGCTCACTGACCAGACCTTCACGCCACTCGACAATCTCGCTACCACGGGCCGCGGGGCCTTTACGGTCACGGATTCCCTGCTGTCCGAAGAAGCGGTCCTGGGCTTTGAATATGGCTTCTCTACCACCGACCCGGACTCCCTGGTGATCTGGGAGGCGCAGTTCGGCGACTTCTGCAACGGCGCCCAGGTGGTCATCGACCAGTTCATCAGTTCGGGCGAGGCCAAGTGGGGGCGGCTCTGCGGCCTCACGCTGTTTCTTCCCCACGGTCAGGAGGGGCAGGGGCCCGAGCACTCGTCTGCTCGGCTGGAGCGTTTCCTGCAGTTGTGCGCCGAGCTGAACATGCAGGTCTGCATCCCGTCCACTCCAGGTCAGATGTTTCACATGCTCCGCCGGCAGATGCTGCGCCACTTGCGCAAGCCACTGATCGTGATGACGCCAAAGAGCCTTCTACGGCACCGGCTGTCCAGTTCGCCGCTGGCCGAACTCAAGACGGGGCGTTTTCAGCTGGTCATGCCGGAGGTGGATCCCCTCGAGACGGCCGGCGTGCAGCGGATCGTGTTCTGCAGCGGCAAGGTCTACTTTGACCTGTTGGAGGCCCGCCGTGCGAAGGGTTCAACCGACGTGGCGCTGGTTCGCATTGAGCAGTTGTACCCGTTCCCCACGGCGGAATACGCCGCGGTCCTCGCGAGCTATCCGGCTGCCCGGGAGGTTGTCTGGTGCCAGGAGGAACCCCAGAATCAGGGCGCCTGGTACCAGATCCGTCATCAGCTGCAACGGCCCCTTCAGGCGGGCCAGCAGGTGTTCTATGCTGGGAGGCGCGGCGCTGCCGCACCGGCGCCTGGCATCTTCCAGTTGCACGTCCAACAGCAGCAGTCTCTAGTCGAGACTGCGCTCTCGGCCCAGGTTCAGTAGTTAAAGAAAGCCACGAAGTAGCAAATCCATGAGCATAGAAGTCAAGGTCCCCAGCCTCCCGGAATCTGTGGCCGATGCCACTCTCGTGACGTGGCACAAGGCGGCTGGCGACACCGTCGAGCGCGACGAGAACCTTGCTGACCTCGAGACTGACAAGGTGGTACTTGAGGTGCCGGCCCCTGCACGGGGCGTGCTCCGGGAGTTGCGCGTTCCCGGCGGAACGACCGTCACCAGCGGGCAGTTACTCGCCATCCTTGACCCGGCGGCGGAGGTCTCGGCTGCACGGCCCGTGCCGGCAGCGGCCGCCGTCGTCCCGCCGGTGGCCGTTGTTGCGCCGGTCGCTGCCCTGGCGGGCAGGAGCGCCGGCAAGACCGGGCCGGCTGCCCGGCGCGTTCTTCAGGAAAAGGGCATCGATGCCGCGACGGTTCAGGGTTCCGGCCCCGACGGCCGGATCATGAAAGCCGATGTCCTGAAACAGGACGCGTCCAGTCCCGCCATGCGGCAGGTCCCGGCTGCGCAGTCGCCGGTTTCCCCGGTGGTTGCTCCGGGAGGGCGAGTGGAGCGCCGGGTGGCCATGTCCCGGCTGCGCACGCGCATCGCGCAGCGCATGGTAGAGGCCCAGCAGAACGCTGCCATGCTGACGACCTTCAACGAAGTCGACCTGTCAGCCGTAATGGCACTGCGCGCCCGTTACAAGGACACCTTCGAGAGTCAGCACGGCGTCAAGCTGGGCTTCATGAGTTTTTTCGTCAAAGCGGCCATCGAGGCGCTGCAGCGCTATCCCGTCGTGAATGCCTCAGTGGAAGGCAACGACATCGTTTATCACGACTACTACGATGTGGGCATTGCCGTCTCCACCGACAGGGGCCTCATCGTTCCCGTGCTGCGGGATGCGGACCGCTTTACGTTTCCTGGAATTGAGAGCGCCATCGCCGAGTTCGGCCGGAAGGCCCGGGAAGGCACCCTCAGCATGGACGACCTGACGGGTGGCACGTTTACGCTCACCAATGGCGGCGTCTTCGGTTCACTGCTCTCCACGCCGATCCTTAACCCGCCCCAGAGCGGGATCCTTGGAATGCACAAGATCCAGGAGCGTCCGGTGGTGGTTGATGGCCAGGTCGTGGCGCGGCCGATGATGTACGTCGCCCTCACCTACGACCACCGCATTATCGATGGCCGGGATGCCGTGCAATTCCTGGTGACGATGAAGAACACTCTTGAGGATCCTGCCAGACTCCTGCTTGGAGTCTGACCGTGAGCACATCCGGAACAGTTGGGGGCGGCAAGTACGACGTCGTGGTCATCGGCGGCGGACCCGCCGGCTATGTCGGTGCTATCCGCGCCGCACAGAATGGCCTGCGCGCCGCCTGCATTGACGCGTGGGAGAACCGGGACGGTCAGCCGGCATTCGGCGGCACCTGTCTGAATGCCGGCTGCATTCCTTCCAAGGCACTGCTCGAGTCTTCCGAGCTGTTTCACCGGGCAGGCAGTGAATTCGCGCTGCACGGTATCCGCGTGAATCCTCCGGAACTTGATCTGTCGGCAATGCAGGCGCGCAAGGCCCGCATTGTCAGTCAGTTCAGCAGTGGCATCCAGGAACTCTTCAAGGCCAATGGTGTGACTGGTCTGGTTGGGCGTGGCCATCTGTTGCCCGGGAACAAGGTTCGTTACACGCCCCGGGGAGGCAAACCAGAATTGCTGGAAGCAGAACATGTGGTGCTGGCCACTGGTTCCACACCGATCGAGCTGCCATTTGCCCGCTTCGATGGGGAAGCGATCGTTGATTCCTGGGGCGGACTGGATCTGGCTGCTGTCCCGGGTCGACTGGGCGTGATTGGCGGCGGGGTCATCGGGCTGGAACTTGGCAGCATCTGGAGCCGGCTCGGTTCGCAGGTGACAGTGCTGGAAGCCATGGACCGGTTTCTGTTCATGGTTGACGGCCAGATTGCCAAGGATGCCCAGCGGCAGCTAAAGAAACAGGGTCTGGATATCCGCCTGGGCGCAAAGGTCACCTCGGCAGAGCGCGGCCCCAATGGAGTGGCCCTCACCTATGAAGACCAGCGTGGCCGTCACAGCGTTGAGGTGGATCGCCTGATCGTCGCGGTCGGTCGCCGGCCGAACACCGAGGGCTTGCTTGATCCCCTCGCTGGCGTGAAGCTTTCCGACCGGGGCCTCATCGAGGTTGACGCCGAGTGCCGGGCCTCGGCACCGAACGTCTGGGCCGTCGGGGATGTCGTGCGGGGCCCCATGCTGGCGCACAAGGGCTCGGAGGAGGGCGTGATGGTGGCGGATCTTATTGCCGGCCGTTACGGTCACGTGAACTATGCCGTCATCCCCAGCGTGATCTACACCACCCCGGAGATTGCCTGGGTTGGCCAGACCGAAGAGCAACTCAAGGAGGCCCGCATCGACTACAAGGTGGGCACCTTCAACTTTGCGGCCAGCGGCCGGGCCCGGGCCATGGAGCAGGCGGCGGGTCTGGTCAAGGTTCTGGCCAGCACGGCTGACGACCGGATCCTCGGCGTGCACATCGTTGGGCCCATGGCGGGGGAACTGATCGGCGAGGCCGTGGTGGCCATGGAATTCCAGGCCACCGCTGAAGACCTCCAGCGCACCATTCATGCGCACCCGTCTCTGACGGAAGCACTTCACGAAGCGGCTTTGTCCGTCGACCGTCGGTCCCTGCACGCCATCAATCGCTGATTCCAATTCGGTTATCATGCTCGCGTTGTTGCGAGGAATGAGCTATGCGGAATCAGTCGGGCCCGGGCCTTCTGGTCCTGATGCTGGCCTGCCTGCCGGTCGTGGCGGGCGCCCACGAAATCGACCTCAGCGTTAACGCGGACGCGTTTCGCGCGGCTTACGCCACGTCCCTTGGCACGAGTGCGCGGTTCGAGGGCGGTCTGCTGCACAATAGCGACGCTGGCGATGTTTTCAGTGCCGGCGTTCTGGCTGTTGGTGACCCGCTGGTTGGCCAACTGAAGCTGACCGCAGGCATCGGCGGACGGCTGGCCTACCTGGATGGCGATGGCAGTCAGCGGGACGGCTATGCCCTTGGTCTGGGTGGCAGCGTCCGCTGGGTTCTGCCGCGCTACGACCGGGTCGCGCTGTCCGCTGAAGGCTACTGGGCGCCCGAGGTTCTCTGCGGTGGCGACGCGGACGAATACCTGGACGGGACGGTGCGGGCGGGCTTCAGCATTACTCGCCAGGCGGATGTCTATGTGGGTGCCCGCTACGTGCGTGCGGACTATAACGACCGTCCCGCAACCCACTTTGACACCGGGCTGAACATCGGTTTCAACCTGCGCTTCTGATGCAGCCTGCTTTTACAGGTTAGGGTGTGTTGAGCGGCCCCATCCGGATACTCGGCATCGACCCCGGCTCCCGGATTACGGGCTTCGGGGTCATCGATTCTGATGGACGCCGATCCGTGCACGTCGCCAGCGGGTGCATTCGTACTCTTGATGGCGCGCTGCCCGCCCGTCTCCAGATCATCTACGCCGGTGTGCAGGAGCTTATGACCCGGTACCGGCCTGCGGCGGTGGCAGTCGAGCAGGTGTTCCTGGCACGCAATGCGGATTCAGCACTCAAGCTGGGCCAGGCGCGCTCGGCAGCCATCTGCGGTACGTTTGCCCTGGGTGCCGAAGTGTTTGAGTACGCGGCGCGGGCTGTCAAGCAGGCCATAGTGGGGCTCGGCCAGGCGGACAAGGCCCAGGTCAGCCATATGGTGGCGGTGCTGCTGAATCATCGCGCTCCGCTCCAGGTGGATGCAGCCGACGCTCTGGCGGTCGCTTTGTGTCATGCCCACACACGGCCGTTGCTCGCCAGGCTAGCCCGACTGTCTCCGGCGCTGGCGCCGGCCCGGACCGGAGCCGCGGTTCCGCACCGCAGACGCGAGTCCGGCCGGGGGTTGCGCCGGTGATCGGCTTCCTGCGTGGCGTACTGGACCACAAGGAGCCGCCATTCCTGGTCGTCGAAGTGGGCGGGATCGGCTACGAGGTCATGGCGCCGCTCTCCACCTGTTTTCGCCTGCCGGAGGTGGGGCAGGCAGTCCTTCTGCGCACTCACTTGCTGGTTCGCGAAGATCAGCACACCCTCTTCGGCTTCTCGACGGAAACGGAGCGCCGGTTGTTTCGCGACCTGCTGAGGGTCAGCGGGGTCGGCGCAAAGACAGCTTTAGGCGTGCTTTCGGGCATGACGGTCGATGCCTTCGTCCGCGCGGTGGAGGCTGACGATGTGGCGTCCCTCGTCCGGCTCCCGGGCATCGGGCGCAAGACGGCCGAACGTCTGATCATCGAAATGCGCGACCGGGTCCCGGGCTTGGCGGGTGTCAGCGATGGACGTCCTGCCGCGCCTGCAGAACCGCGGGCAGAGGCCCTGGATGCACTGGTAGCGCTGGGCTACAAGCCACCCGAAGCCCGGCGGATGCTGGACAGGGTGCCTGAGTCCGCGACCTCGGTTGAAGAACTACTGCGGGCCGTGCTGCGGTCCGCTGCCGGTGCAAAGAACTGAGCATGGCCACGGGTGACCGACTGATCACGACGGGGGCGCTGGGCGACGACGAGGCGGACCGCTCGATTCGGCCCCAGCGCCTCGCTGACTACGTGGGCCAGGCGGCCGTAAAGCGCCAGCTCCAGGTCTTTGTGACGGCAGCCCGCCAGCGCGGCGAGGCTCTGGACCACACGCTGATCTTTGGCCCTCCCGGGCTGGGCAAGACGACGCTGGCTAACATCCTTGCCAACGAGCTGGGCGTCAATTTGCGCCACACGTCGGGCCCCGTACTGGAGCGACCGGGCGATCTGGCGGCCATGCTGACCAACCTGGAACCGCGGGACGTGCTTTTCGTCGATGAGATTCACCGACTCAGTCCCGTGGTTGAGGAGGTGCTTTATCCGGCCATGGAAGACTTTCAGCTGGATATCATGATTGGCGAGGGTCCTGCGGCGCGCTCCATCAAGCTGGATCTGCCACCATTCACGCTGGTGGGCGCGACTACCAGGGCCGGCCTGCTGACGTCTCCGCTGCGTGACCGCTTCGGTATCGTCCAGCGCCTGGAATTCTATGGGCGCGAGGAGTTGCACCAGATTCTCCTGCGCTCGGCCCGGATTCTCGGCGTGGCTCTGGATGATGGTGGCGCCTGGCAGCTGGCAGACCGGTCCCGGGGCACCCCGCGTATCGCCAATCGGCTGCTGCGCCGGGTGCGGGATTTTGCCCAGGTGGAGGGCAATGGCAGCATCGACGAAGCCACAGCCTGCTCAGCGATGAACCTGCTGGACGTGGACCCGAATGGATTCGACCTGCTGGACCGCCGCCTGCTCACGCTGATTATCGAGCGCTTCGATGGCGGACCCGTGGGTGTGGAGTCCCTGGCGGCCGCCTTGGGCGAGGAGCGGGGCACCATCGAGGACGTACTGGAACCCTTTCTGATCCAGCAGGGCTTCATGAGCCGCACCGCTCGCGGCCGCATTGCCACCCGGCGGGCTTACCAGCACTTTGGTTTGCAGCCACCCCGCGGCCTGGCGGATGCCGGGAGTAACCTGTTCGACACTGAGGAAACCTGAGATGACGGCGAATCCCTCAATTCTCGACCTGATCCTGTCCGCCAGCATCATCGTCCAGCTTGTCATGCTGCTGTTGCTGTCCGCATCAGTCCTGTCCTGGGCCATCATCGTCCGGAAACGGCGGGTACTCAGTGAGGCGACCCTGGGCTCTGATGATTTCGAAACGAGTTTCTGGTCCGGCGGTGACCTGTCGGCGATTTACCGGGACGTGACCCGGGGCGGACAGCCAGCCACTGACATGGCCGGATTGTTTGAGGCGGGCTTCCGGGAGTTCCGGCGCCTGAGTGAACAGCCCGGTATGTCGGCAGACCAGATACTGGAGGGCGTGCGGCGCGCCATGCACGTGGCACAGATGCGGGAGATGGACCGGCTCGAGGAGAGCCTGTCCACTCTGGCCACGATCGGCTCGACCAGTCCCTACGTCGGTCTGTTCGGTACGGTGTGGGGCATCATGAATTCCTTTCGGGGTTTGGGCAACGTGCAGTCCGCCACGCTGGCCGCGGTGGCCCCGGGGATCTCGGAGGCGCTGATTGCCACGGCTATCGGCCTGTTCGCGGCTATTCCAGCGGTCATTGCCTACAATCGCTACGCCGACAAGGTAAGCCGTCTCGAAGTCCGGTACGACAGCTTCATCGAGGAGTTCTTCAGTGTGCTCCAGCGGCAGGCTCACGCCCGGTCGTACCCCCCATCCCAGCCGTCGCCCAGCCCGCAGGGCGCGGCATCCGGCAGAGCCCGTTAAGCCGTGCGTAAGTCGCGCAAGCGCAGGCTGATGGCAGAGATCAACGTCGTTCCCTATATCGACGTCATGCTGGTGCTACTCGTGATTTTCATGGTCACGGCGCCCCTGCTGACGCAGGGGGTTGATGTGCAGTTGCCCCAAGCGGCGGCGGATCCCATCGGTACACCGCAGAATCAGACCCCCCTGGTGCTGTCCATTGACGCCGGGGGAGCCTTGTATCTCAGTGTCGGGGATGATGAGGACGCACCGCTGGCGGCCGAGCGTGTGGTTGAACTGGCGGCTGCGGTGCTCCGGAGGAATCCGACGACACCCGTGCTGCTGAAGGCAGACCAGCGCGTTGACTACGGCGCCGTAGTGAAGGCGATGGTCCTGCTCCAGCAGGCGGGCGCTGCCAACGTCGGCTTTCTCACTGAGGCCCCAGCCACTCCTCGGCGACGGAGTTAACAGGCCCTACTGAATGGAGCGGTCAAGGATGACTGAAACGGCTCGACCCGCCCCGACGGGAGGGCATTGATCTGGCCGCCCTCGCACCGATTGCGGGCGGGAGGCCGGCAGCGGACCGCGCCATTACCTGGTCCCTGGCGGGTCACGGAGTGCTCCTCCTTCTGATCCTGGTGGGTGGCTTGACCCTGCCGCGGTCCCCGCCGCCAACCCAGCTGGCGATAAAGGCCACCGTCGTAGATCCCAACGCGCTTCGCCAGTCTGCGCCAGCGCCACGGCCAGCACCCAAACCCAGCCCCGCAGCACGGCCGGAACCGAAGCCGGAACCTGAGCCTCAGCCGAAGCCCGAACCGAAACCCGAGCCCCCTCGCGCGGAGCCGCAGGAGCGGCAGCAGAAGACGCAGCGCGAGCAGGCAGTGCAGGAGAAGCAGCGCACCGACCAGATCAAGACACAGCAGGCCGCCGAGAAGCAGGCGGAGAAGGAGAAGCAGGAGAAACTGGAGCGGGAAAAGGCGGCCGCGGAGACGCTCGAGACAGAAAAGCTCAAGGCAGCGCGCGCCAGAGAGGAGGCAGCGCAGCGCGAGATTGCCCTGCAGCTCGAAGCGGAGGAAAGCCTGCAGTGGGCTGCGGAGTCGGGTGCCCTGGCCGACTATCAGGGCCTGATCAGCCAGAAGGTAACGCGGAACTGGATTCGACCCGCCAGTGCCGCGCCCGGCATCGAATGCGTCGTGGCCGTGACCCAGATTCCCGGCGGTGACGTCACTGGCGTCCAGATCGAAAGCTGCAACGGGGACGCGGTGGTCCGCCGTTCCATCGAGGCAGCCGTACTCAAGGCCTCGCCACTGCCGCTGCCGGACGATCCCAGTCTCTTTGATCGCCGCTTGCGCTTTACGTTTAAACCGGAACAATAGCCGCGGTCCGGCCAGCCGGGCCAAGGAAGACCCTACCCATGCATAAGCTCGTCCCCGTGTTTGCTGCCCTCCTGATCCTGGCTTCCACCCAGGGGCAGGCCGAGTTACAGATTCAGATCACCGAGGGCGTGGACAAAGCGCTGCCGATTGCTGTCGTGCCGTTTGGCTGGCAGGGTTCAGGCACTGGTGCACCCCTCGATGTCGCCAGCGTGGTGGCTGCCGATTTGGCGCGCTCGGGGCGGTTCGATCCGCTGGACCGTAAAGACATGCTGCAGCGACCCACCACGGGTACGGAGGTCGATTTTGGCGACTGGCGCACCCAGCGTACTGATGTGCTGATTATCGGGCGGGTCGTCCAGTCAGGTCCGGACCAGTTCGAGATCCAGTTTCAGGTATTTGATGTCCTGCGGGGCGAGCAGCTCCTTGGTTATCGCCAGCCGGCTACGGCGGCAGATTTCCGCCGCAGCTGTCACCGGGTGGCGGATCTGATCTATGAGGAGCTGACGGGTATTCGCGGCGTGTTCTCCACCCGGATTGCTTACGTGACGGTGTCCCGGAACCAGGGCCAGGGCCAGGTCACCAGCAACTACCGGCTGGTCGTGGCCGATGCGGATGGCCAGAATGTCCGGATCATGGTGGAGTCGCGGCAGCCCATCATGTCTCCGGCCTGGTCCCCGGACGGCCGGAAGATCGCCTACGTGTCCTTCGAGGCCAACCGGTCGGAGATTTATGTGCAGGATCTGCGCTCCGGCTCCCGCAAGCGGGTCTCAGCGCGTCCTGGCGTCAACGGCGCGCCGGCCTGGTCGCCCGATGGCCAGCGTCTCGCAGTGTCCCTCTCCCGGCAGGATGGCAATCTCGACATATACACGCTGGACCTCGCTACGCAGGTTCTGACCCGGTTGACGAGCGGCTCTGCGATTGACACAGAGCCCACCTGGTCGCTGGACGGTCAGCAGATCTACTTCACGTCCGACGCCGCTGGTGGTCCGCAGGTTTACCGGGTGGCGGCCGACGGCGGCAGCGCCAAGCGGGTGACCTTCGAGGGGTCCTACAATGCCAGGCCGCGCATGGCGCCGGATGGCAAGAAACTGGCTGTAGTGCATAACGACCGTGGCAACTATAGAATTGCGCTGGTTGATCTGGCGCGATCCACCACGCAGGTCCTGTCGGATGGGCGCCTTGACGAGTCGCCGAGCTTTGCTCCCAATGGTGAAATGCTGATTTACGCGACCCGGGAGGGAACCCGCGGGGTGCTCGGCACCGTCAGTATCAATGGCCGGATCAAGACGCGCATTCCGGATCTCGACGGCGACGTGCGGGAACCCGCCTGGTCGCCCTTTGCGGATGACTAGTGCCGACCTTATTGCTTGTAGAAGATCAGTCTCAGGAGTTTATGACCATGACGAAGTTCAAGACCATTGCAGCCCTGCTGATCGTCACGCTGGTGACGGCGTGCTCGGGGCCGTCCAAGTCCACCGTCGACGAGGGTGCTGGGGGCGCTACCGGGACGGCCGGTGCGGCGGCGTCCGGCGTCGGCGAGGGTGGGACGGGCGCTGGTGGAGCCATGGGCGGTGCCACGGGCGGCAGTGCCCTGGGCGGGCCGGGAGCCTCCCAGGAAAACCGGATCATCTACTTCGGGTATGACGAGTTCGCCGTCAAGCCCGAGTACGACGTCATTCTCCAGGCCCACAGCAAATACCTGTCCGCCAATCCGGCAGCGCGGGTGCGCCTCGAGGGTCATGCCGACGAGCGTGGCAGTCGCGAGTACAACATTGGCCTCGGTGAGAAGCGCGCCCAGTCCGTGCGCAACGTGCTCTTGCTTCAGGGCGCAGTCTCCGACCAGATCGCTACGGTCAGTTTTGGCGAGGAGCGTCCGGCGGTCATTGGCAGCGATGACGAAGCCTGGTCTCTGAACCGCCGGGTTGAGATCGTCTACGCGCAATAGACGCCATGAGCGACCTCACCGCCGGTCATCCTGGGACGAGCCACGGCCGGGCTCCTGCCCGCGCACTGGGCCTCTTTCTGGTTGCGGCCCTGGTTGCGGCCTTGGTGTCCGGTTGTGCGCTGCTGGTCCCGCCCGAGGAAGATCCGACGAACATCAGGCTGGCGGCCCTGGACACGCGGGTCAACCGGGTCGAGCGCGTCATCGACAGCGATGGACTCGTCAATCTGCTCAAGCAGGTCGAGCAGCTGCAGGCCGACGCAAAGGCCCTGCGGGAGCAGAGCGACCAGCTTCAGTTCAAACTGGACCAGGCCGGCGCGGCGCAGAAGCAACAATACGTCGACGTTGACCAGCGCCTGCAGAGCCTGGAGAAATCCCTGGGCGACCGCACGACCGCCAGCCCCGATGGGCGGAGCGTGCTGGACGGTGGCGCGCTGCGTCCCGGCCAGCTCCCGGTCCCCGGGGGTACCGATCGGGCCAACTACCAGGCCGCTTTCGAGTTGCTCAAGCAGGGCCGCTACAAGGAGGCGGGTGCTGCCCTGAAGCAGTTCATGATTGCCTTCCCGGACAGCTCCCTGCTGGACAACGCCCAGTACTGGCTGGCGGAGACCCACTACGTCAGCCAGAGCTACGACAAGGCCTTGCCCGAGTTCTCCGTAGTCGTCGACAAGTACCCCAAGTCCCGCAAGATACCCGACGCCCTCCTCAAGATTGGCTACTGCAACTACGAGCTGAAGCGTTTCGATGCTTCACGTAAAGCCCTGCAGACCGTCGTGGCGAACTTCCCCGAAACGACAGCAGCCCGGCTTGCTGGTCAGCGCCTCGAGCGGATGACCGCCGAGGGGCTCTAGCGCGGTCGCGCGCCGGCCCAGGACCTCCCCTTGTCTGCCCTGCGTATCACCGAGATCTTTCATTCGCTCCAGGGGGAATCCCGTCCGGTCGGGTACCCCACGGCATTCGTCCGCCTCACGGGTTGTCCCCTGCGCTGCGGGTACTGCGACACGGCCTACGCTTTTCACGGGGGGCAGCGCACGGAACTGGCGGACATTCTGGCGCGGGTGGCGCAGTTTCAGGTCCGCTATGTGTGCGTGACCGGCGGTGAGCCGCTGGCCCAGCCGGCCTGTCTCGAGCTGTTGTCGGCGCTTTGCACGGCGGGTTACCGGGTTTCCCTGGAGACCAGCGGCGCCCTGGATATCGCCGCCGTCGACCAGCGGGTGGCGGTGGTGCTTGACCTCAAGACACCGGCTTCCGGGGAGTGTGAGCGGAATCTGTGGGCGAACCTCCCGCTTCTGAAGCCGGAGGACCAGATCAAGTTCGTGGTTTGCAACCGGCCCGACTACGAGTGGGCCCGGGAACAGCTCCAGGCGCATGACCTGACTGCCCGTTGTGAGGTCCTGTTCTCCCCGGCCTGGGAGCAGCAGTCAGCACGGGAGCTGGCCGACTGGATCCTCGAGGACCGGCTGCCGGTGCGTTTCCAGCTCCAGCTGCACAAGTACCTCTGGGGCGATGGTCCGGGTCACTGAGCGTGGCGGTTGTGACATGGTAGGGGCTGGGACCCGGGCTGTGGTTCTCCTGTCAGGGGGCATGGATTCCGCCACCTGTCTGGCGCTGGCCCGGAAGGACGGGTGCGAATGTCACGCCTTGAGTTTTGACTATGGCCAGCGACACCGTGCCGAGCTGGACGCCGCCAACCGGGTTGCCCTGGCGCTGGGTGCCACAGAACACCGGACCCTGACCATTGGTCTGGGCGGCTTTGGTGGTTCGGCATTGACCGATCAGCAGCTCGCAGTCCCCACGCATTCAGGGTCTGGCATCCCGATAACCTATGTCCCGGCGCGCAATACGGTCTTTCTGGCCTTCGCGTTGGGACTCGCCGAGGTACTGGAAGCCGACCGCATCTATGCCGGGATGAACGCGATCGACTACTCGGGCTACCCGGATTGCCGGCCGGCCTATCTGGAGGCCTTCCAGAGGCTTGCTAACCTGGCCACGCGGCGGGGCGTGGAGGGCCGGCCCATTGTCGTGCACACGCCCTTGCTGCTGATGAGCAAGGCTGAAATCGTCCGGACGGGAGTGGCTCTTGGGGTCGATTTCAGCACCACGGTCTCCTGTTATCAGGCCACGGCCAGCGGGGAGGCCTGCGGAAACTGTGATGCCTGCCGCCTGAGAACGGCCGGATTTGCTGCGGCTGGCGTGGCGGATCCCACGCGCTATCGTTAAGATGCGCCGCATCTTCACTTCACCCAACATCCTCCACAGGCAGGGATCCAGTATTCACATGGGGCCGTTAGCTCAGTTGGTAGAGCAGCGGACTTTTAATCCGTTGGTCGATGGTTCAAATCCATCACGGCCCACCATAAAATCAATGGGTTAGATGAAGCTCAGTCTCATCAAACTCTTCATGTAACCATAGTGTAAGCAGGATGACCGATTCAGGTCCGCGGGCCCCGGCCAAAATGCTCTTGCCGCGCACGCCCGGATCTTGGTGCTGATCAGCGGCGCGGGACGGCGCCGAAAATAACCTCCATTGGTATCCCGTAGGCGCGGGCCTGGGCCTCAAGCTCCTGCATTGTTGCGGGCCTGCTCACCTCGATGTCCGCCTCCACGGTCACTGCATTCCGTCGTGGATGAACAAAGGGCGCTGCTGCCTTGGCTGCGTCAAGGCGTGCTGCTGAAGGCTGTGCCTCGTCCCGCATGACTGACAGCAGGTAATCGAGGGGGGTCAACCCCGACACGGCCACGGCCTCCAGAAACTGGGAGGTCCTTACGTTCCTTGAGCCTGGCTTGCGGCCAGCGCCCAGTCGTCTTCCACCTGCCGGCATATCGCGCACTCCTAAGCTTGATTGGGTTAGATTATCAATCAAGGACAAAGAGCTCTATAGGGCCAAGTTCCCAATGATGCTCACTGAGGCCCAGAAGACGTTCCTGCTCTGCGCGCTGAGATTGTTGCAATTATCCGAGACTCCTTCTCCTTTAGGCGAGATATCGTCTCAACGATCTGGCTGTACTCATTAAGCTCCTCGTTGGTGGAGAAAACGTAGGCGTCATCAGACCCTGGCTGGATGCGCAAATTGTGCTCGCCTACAAATCGCACCAGTCTTTCGATCATGTTAAGGCCCGCTCTCTGGGCTGAAAACCATTCGCTATCTGTTGCTGTCGTGGTCGCAGCGGCCTGACGAAAGGAACTCAGTAGCGCCTGGCGCTTGGCCATATCAATTGGGAGTAGTTGAATCTCCATCTCTGCTGTTGCGTGTATGGCGGCAAAATTCTGCTCAAGATTGTCAATGGCTGTCCGTGTCTCAACGATGGCAGTAAGTCCTGTCGGTTGTCCTGAGGCTTCTACCAGGCGTAGTGGGGTGATAGCTCCGTCCAGGTCAGCTGCAGATATTTCTTCGTTGAATCGCACCTGCGCCACCGCCGTTCTATTCGCCAAGGCCTCAAGCCAGGCGGTCGTGCTGGGGTTTTTTTGAGTGGTCGGCAGGCCATCCGTAGGGCGGTTGCTTAAGCTAGGCGCCGCTGCTGCCGAATCAGGGCGCACTTCACCGGTGGCTATTGTCTGATCAATGACAGCGACTGCGGTGGCGGGCTCCCTCATCGTGTCAGATGGCGACCAAGTGCCGATGGCGTAGAGGACTGATACGAGAACTGCTGCCGTCAAAAACCCAACACTGGCGCGGCCAGTGGATCTTTCCACGCGAAGCGCGAGGTGACCAAGCAGGTAGCCAACAATTGGAGTGAGAATGAGTCTGCCAGACGCAAGTGAAAAGAGAGAAAGGGCTCCGCTTGAGGCGGAAGTGGTTGGATCGCACGATCCATCGGAGAGGCACTTCGTCAATTGAATAGGCAGTGAAATCAGGCCGAGTATTAGTCCGCCCCACGCCCATGTAGATGGCCTGGTTTGCCACTTGCTCGACTCAGGCACCACCAAGAGATTCCGACATGCCGGATGCTGGTCTGCAGTTATCCAATCATCTGCGGCATTACTCCTTACCGAGGTTGTTCCGGTGAGAAGGCCGGTGCGAATTGCGTCCTCTAATTCGGAGGTATCACGAAATTCCTTCGTGGAGCCATCCGCATCGATCATTTGCAGGACCAAAGTTCCCCCCCCAGAAGTCGAAAAAGGCGATTAGCTATCTGCCGGCGTACCGAAGTGGCGTCGAAGGTCGATAGCTGGCGATGGTACATTCTACTGTGGGGCAGTTCGCTAGACTGCGCCCTGACACCGACAGGAACCGCGTATGGCCCGCCTAGAAGACCTGACCACCGGCGCCTCCCTGCGCGGCATCCGCCCGGACGCCGCCGTTTCCGTCGTCAGCACCCAGTGGTTCGGCTCCGACGCGTTGGAGCTTACTTATAAGGGTCCCGACGGCAAGGTCGGGAACCAGCTCCTGTACCGGAGCGATGAGCCCAGCCTGGAGATCGTTGAGGAAGGCCGCCCCTGGAGCTTCGACGGGGATGGCGCCCTGTTCCGCCTGGTGTCCGAGGCCAACCGGATCCGGCTGGCCCACCTGTTCGACCCCGTGCTGGCGGTCCACACCTCCAATGTCCAGCCGCTGCCCCACCAGATCACCGCGGTCTACGAGTCCATGCTGCCCCGGCAGCCGCTGCGCTTCCTGCTGGCGGACGACCCGGGCGCCGGCAAAACGATCATGGCGGGGCTCTTCATCAAGGAACTGATCGCCCGGGGTGACCTGCAGCGGTGCCTCGTGGTGTGCCCCGGCAGCCTGGCCGAGCAATGGCAGGACGAGCTGTTCCAGAAGTTCAACCTGCCCTTCGAGATCCTGACCAACGACAAGCTGGAGGCCGCCCGCACCGGCAACTGGTTCCTGGAGACGAACCTGGTCATCGCCCGGCTCGACAAGCTGTCCCGGAACGAGGACGTGCAGGCGAAGCTCGCGGCACCCGACTGCCGCTGGGACCTCATCGTCTGCGACGAGGCCCACAAGATGTCGGCCACCTTCTTTGGCGGCGAGATCAAGTACACCAAGCGCTACAAGCTGGGCCAGTTGCTCTCGACCCTGACCCGCCATTTCCTGCTGATGACGGCCACTCCCCATAACGGCAAGGAGGAGGACTTCCAGCTGTTCATGGCCCTGCTGGATGGGGACCGCTTCGAGGGCAAGTTCCGGGACGGCGTCCACGTGGCCGACGTGTCGGACCTGATGCGCCGGATGGTGAAGGAGAACCTGCTCAAGTTCGACGGCACGCCGCTGTTTCCCGAGCGCATCGCCCACACCGTGCCCTACAAGCTGTCGGACCCGGAGGCAGCACTGTACAAGGCGGTCACCGACTACGTGCGCGAGGAGTTCAACCGGGCCGAGGCCCTGCAGAATGACAAGCGGGCCGGCACCGTCGGTTTTGCGCTGACGATCCTCCAGCGGCGCCTTGCCTCGTCACCCGAGGCGATCTACCAATCGCTGAAGCGGCGTCGCGAGCGGCTGGAGAGCCGCCTGAAGGAGATGGAACTGCTGCAGCGGGCCGGAAAGCTGGCCACCCTCGCTGCCGGCAAGCTCCTGGACGAGGAGGATGTCGAGGATCTGGAGGAGGCGCCGGAAAATGAAGTCGAGGCGGCCGAGGCTGAGATCCTCGACCAGGCCACGGCCGCCAGCACGATCGCGGAACTGAAAGCCGAGATCCTGTCCCTGCTGCACCTCGAAGGCCTCGCCCTGGCCGTGCGTCGGAGCGGTGAGGATCGGAAGTGGCGCGAACTGGCCAGCCTGCTGGGCGAAATCTTCACTGCCGCAGCCATCAAGAACGTGGGTGCCGAGGACCACCACCCAACCTATGCAGCGGGCGACATTCCTGCACCCAAGCCATCACCCCAGCAAAAGCTGGTCATCTTCACCGAGCACCGGGACACCCTGAACTACCTGGAGTCCCGGATCACCAGCCTGCTGGGTCGACGCGAGGCTGTGGTGATCATCCACGGCGGCATCGGCCGGGAGGAACGCCTGAAGGTCCAGGAGTCCTTCAAGCACGATCCCGAAGTGCAGGTACTGCTGGCCACGGACGCCGCGGGGGAGGGCATCAACCTGCAGCGGGCTCACCTGATGGTGAACTACGACCTGCCGTGGAATCCCAACCGGCTGGAGCAGCGGTTCGGGCGCATCCACCGTATCGGCCAGACGGAGGTCTGCCACCTGTGGAACCTGGTGGCGGAGGAGACTCGTGAAGGTGACGTGTACATCAAACTCCTTGAGAAGCTGGAGCAGGCCCGGAAGGCGCTGGGCGGGCAGGTCTTCGACGTGCTGGGCAAGCTGCAATTTGAGGGCAAGCCGCTTCGGGATCTGCTGATCGAGGCGATTCGCTACGGGGATCTGCCGGAAGTGCGGGCCCGGCTGACCCAGCAGGTGGCCAATGCCCTGGACCGCGGCCACCTGCAGGACCTGTTGGAGGACCATGCCCTGGCCCACGACGCCATGGACGCGAGCCGCGTCCAACGCATCCGGGAAGACATGGAGCGGGCCGAGGCCCGTCGCCTTCAGCCGCACTACATCGAGTCTTTCTTCCTCGAGGCCTTCCAGCGTCTGGGGGGCACGGCCAAGCAGCGGGAGACGCGCCGCTACGAGGTGACCCACGTGCCGGCGCCGATCCGGAATCGGGACCGGCTGATCGGTGTTCGCGAGCCGGTGCTGCCGCGCTACGAGCGGATTACCTTCGAGAAGGACCTGATCACGCCGCAGGGTCAGCCCCTCGCGGCGTTCGTCTGTCCCGGCCACCCGCTGCTGGACGCCACGATCGACCTGACGCTGGAGCGCCACCGGGATCTCCTGCGTCGGGGTGCGGTGCTCGTCGACGAATGCGATTCCGGTACCCAGCCTCGGGTCATGTTCTACCTGGAGCACGCGCTGCAGGACGCCAGCGCCACCCCGTCCGGGGACCGCCGGGTGATCTCGAAGCGCATGCTGTACGTGGAGCTGGATGCGCAGGGCAACGCTCGCCACATCAACTACGCGCCGTACCTGGACTACCGCCCGCTGAAGGTGGATGAGCCATCGATCAGCGATCTGCTCGCCCGGCCGGAGTGTGTCTGGATCACTCGGGAACTGGAGAACCAGGCGAAAGGCCACGCCATCGCCACGGTGGTGCCGGAGCACTTGGAGGAAATCAGATCCCGGAAGGTGGCCCTCGTGGACAAGACCGAGGCGGCGGTCAAGGACCGACTGATCAAGGAAATCAGCCACTGGGACCACCGGGCTGCGCAGCTGGAGGATCAGGAGAAATCCGGCAAGCCGAATGCCCGCCTTAACTCCGGCGAGGCCCGCAAACGGGCGGAGGGGCTGTATGCCCGGCTGCAGAAGCGCCTGGATGACCTGAAGCGGGAGCGGCAGATTTCGCCGCTCCCGCCGGTGATTCTGGGAGGACTGCTGGTGGTGCCGGCGGGGCTTTTGGCGCAGATAACCGG
>Ga0163150_10000333_pt1 | contig 88883 bp, 77 predicted proteins | sample OliLakLV19P2IB_FD_148628 | JGI IMG/M metagenome (GOLD analysis project Ga0163150, IMG submission 148628) | Freshwater microbial mat bacterial communities from Lake Vanda, McMurdo Dry Valleys, Antarctica - Oligotrophic Lake LV.19.P2.IB | ecosystem: Environmental > Aquatic > Freshwater > Lake >... | reverse complement strand
ACATGGGGACACGACACTTTTGGAAAAATGGGGACACGACACTTTGTAAGCGTACACCCCAAACAGTACGTAGACGACAAATATCTTTACGTTCATGGATCGCCACGCGACCCCACCAACGAGTACGTCTTCCCGGAGACAATCTATGATCGATCCAAGATGAACTCCATGTTCGATCGCGTAACCCAGTACTGCTTCCAAGGCCATACCCACATGCCCGGCGTTTTCACGACCGAACTGGAGTTCATCGAGCCGCCAGATTGTGACTACATGTATTCGCTGGGACGAGAGAAGCTGATGGTCAACGTCGGCAGCGTCGGACAACCTCGCGATGAAGACTCGCGATCGTGCTACACGATTCTCGACACGGACGAAAACAAAATCTTCTTTCGACGCATTGAATACGATATCGAGGCAACGATCGCAAAAATCTACGCCGAAGCCGACCTCGACAATATGCTCGGCGATCGCTTACGTAACGGTCGCTAGACTTGCGATTTCTCTAAACGCTATAACACACAACGATCGAGAGTACTCGGTCGGTTCCTATCGGCTTCAACCAAAACTCAGCTTCTTGGCTTTGGTCAGGCGAGAGAATGCTTTCGACTTTGCCTCGTGTGTTGATCATTGCTTCGTTTGCAAGAATATCTCGCGGCGGGAGCGTCAGTCCGACCCCTAAAGCTTTTGCGAATGCTTCTTTGACTACCCAAAGTTGGAAGTACGCCACTAGGCGACTGCTTTCAGGCAACTCCAGCCAATCCTTCAATTCGATCGGGTGTAGATTCTGAACCGCAAGAGTTTCGATCTCTGGTAGCAGAGAGATTTGCTCAACATCGATGCCAACGCATTGCGTTCTAGAGACCACGGCCGCCACCAAGCCTGCTGTTCGTGAAACACTAAAATCTATCGCTGTTGGGCCATAGTCGAAGTCGTTGGCATTCCAATCAAGCTTTCCAGAAGGCTGATTCATCAATCGAATCGACTGAGGGGCCAGCGAGAGTTCTCTGGCAATACATTCCCGAGCGAGGCCACGCCGAGCAACAAAGAGTTGTTGATCTTCTCGACGCCGATAGCCCGACAGGCGGAGCCTCTCGTCGTCTGTCAACCAAGATGTCCATTTATGAAGCAACGCTGGATCCAAGGGCAGGTGAATCAGATCCGCAGTTGCAGGACAATCCAGCAGAGCGATGGCGGTATCGAAGGTGCTGACTTGCATGGATTCTATTGCTTCGTTCAGAGTTAATTTTCCTGTTCGATGGACCATTGCGTCACACTACGAACCAGTTCATCGCGATCCTCCCGCAGCATTACCGTATGATCCCATTGCGGATGATACGATACAGTAATCTCTTTTCGATCCTGGAGCGATGGAAACATGTCGTAAAACTGCTTTTCATAGCTGTAGTAGTCGACGACTCCACTCGTATAGATGAACTGCAACTTTACCCCACGATCAATCAGCGTTGCAATCTCGCGCGTCGATTGCTGTCGATCGGGAAATTCGCGAATATCCAATCCTTGGGGCATGGTTAATGAAGAGGCGTTGGGCTGTCGCAAGATACCATTGAGTAAGTCTATCCACTTTCGAAAGCTGAATAACCTTGGAATGTACTTACGCCAAAGTAGCCCGGCGTAATGCCGACGCGTTCGATCACCGCAACCGTCCATTAACGATGCTCCAACAATTCGCTTGTCTTCGAGTGCAGCGACAATCGCATCATCGGCACCCGAGCATAATCCGAAAAGCATAAATCGATCGTAGCCGTACTCGAGCTGCAAAAGATCCATTGCTTGTTGCACTTCACGTGCGGCTCGTTTCAGCGATGAACCAGGGCTACCAACGGCCAAGCTTTCGCCGATACCGGATAGATCAAACCGAAAAGAAGAAAGCCCATGATGCGATAGCGACTTCGCCAACTCAACATGCAATCGCGACGGACCAACGCTGCTCAACATGCCCGCTGTAAGCATCAAAACAGCAGTCTTCGACGGCGTTGAAGAACATTCGCCAGAACATTCGCCAGAACATTCGCCAGGGCATTCAGAAGACGGTTCAGAAGATGATCGTGCTCTCGACTCACAGTGAATTCCAAATAGGTTGTCGTAAGTTCCAAAGACGTGAGGTGTCTCGATCATTGTGTTCCCTTCGTCAATATGGATCGGATGTTTTGCGAAACGTGGGGTGACGAAAACGCGCGACCCGTAAAGTCTTGCTTATCCCAAAAAATATCATCCGTACACGGTCGATGGTCCCACGTCGCTGGAAGCGATTCGATAGCCACGAGTTTTAAGTAATCTTGAGAGGAAAGAATCCATCGCTGTTGCGCTTCGATTTGGGTTTGCTTCCATAAACAGATCGAGGACAGCGACCTCTGGAAGGCAATGGGGCACTCGTATCCCAAAAGTTGATCTGGCTGGCCACTGCGATGACTCAAGTAGCGAGTCAAGCTACTGAGCTCATGTTGATGGTAGCCTTTGAGTAGCTCAAGATAACGATCGCCGTCGATGATCGGATCCCAAAGAATAACGTGTTCGATACCGCTTAAAGGAGTCGTTGCAATAAGGCTTGCTCCCAGACGAATGCCAAGAAGGGACACCGCCCACGACTTACTCGAATCGATAGCCCCCTTCTTCCATGCATGGTTAACTGCATAGTCTACTGCGGCCGCTATATTACTCCGCCATACGTCAAGCGACACTTGGTCGTGATTCCCAGTGGAGTTCCCGGTCCCGGCGTAATCGAATCGAAGCACGTTCAATCCCGACTGAGCAAGTTGAATGGCAAGCTGCTGAAGATTACGCGCCGATCTCGTGTGTTCATGTCCATAAGCATTACAGATCACGAGGCAGTGGTTTTGACGCTCGACACCATTTCTTACCGCAGGATACAGAATCCCTGCAAGCGTTTCGCCACAATTGGGAATCGAGACTGGCTGAATCTTAGGTAGCTTGCTTCGAAGCTTTAGCGATTGTTCATTCTGCTCATGAACGTGGCTCTGATTGCATTCATTGGTTTCAGCTAACGCATTACTACTTATTAACGCAAGATGTCGGCTTAAACTAGAGATGGTTGGATTCGCAAAAAAGTCTCTGACCGGGATAGCACAATCGAGCTTGCCAGCCATCTGTGCGATGACACGCGTCACAAGAAGCGAGCTTCCTCCTAGCTGAAAAAAATCGTCATCGCGTCCAACACGGGGAATGTTCAGTACGCTGGACCAGACTTTGGCTAAGCTTCGCTCGAGTTCTGTCTCCGCTTCGCGATAGTCGTTTTCTCTCGGAATTTCGCCATTTTCGGCTGCCGGTAACGCCACTCGATCAATCTTTCCATTGATCGTTTTCGGCAAGTAATCCAGAAAAATGTAACGAGACGGGACCATGTAAACGGGAAGACGTCCTCGCAGAAATGATGCCAGCTCAAATGCGGAACAATTTGGCTGATTGAGTACAACATAGGCCGCAAGGTATTTCTGCCCTTCACGCTCAGCCCCAATGACAAGCGATTCACGCACGCTCTCGCACTGCGACAACACGGCTTCAATTTCACCAGGCTCGATTCGATACGAGCCAATCTTCATCTGGTGATCGACTCGACCAGAAAATTCGATATCGCCTGAAGGAAGCCATCTCGCTAAATCGCCTGTGCGATAGAGTCTCGTCGGCTCTGTGTCGCCGTCGAGTATCACATGGATAAAGGCTAGCTCGTTCCGGTCCGATCGATTCAAATAGCCGCGAGCAAGGGCAGGACCACTAATAAATAACTGTCCCGTTTCACCCGATGCCACCGAATGATTTTGGTCATTGAGAATATGAGCTGAATAACGCAGAAGTGGCTTGCCGATTGGCATTTGCGCTGCATCCCAATTGCTATCAGGAACAAACGCCGTACAGGTCACCGTTGTTTCCGTGGGGCCGTAAGCATTGCACCACAAGACTTCGTGAGAGCAATGTTGCTTCCATCTTCGATAATGCTCGACGGATATCTTTTCGCCAGTCGCTATCACCAGTCGTAAGGAACGCGGAACGGAAGTCCTCGACGCAACGAGCAGATCAACCCATTCGTTCCAATAGGCAGTTGCAATATGAAGAGCTGTGATCCCATTGGATTCAACTAAGTGCGATAGCTCGTTGAATACATCGGCGCGTTCACGGGGTCGGACGACAACGGCACTTCCAACCATCAACGGAGGAAAAATCTCTTCAATCGCAATGTCAAAATTGAGTGTCGAGAATTGAAGCGTTCGATCATCGGACCTAAGGCGATATAAATCAACGTCGGCTAGGCAGTAGGTCGTCAACGAACGGTGCTCGATTTGGACTCCTTTAGGTTTTCCGGTCGAGCCGGAAGTGTACATCACATACGCCAGCGAGTGCTCTGGTATGCGCACGTCTAGGTCATCGGTGTCTTGTACCCTAAGTTGCGAGTCTAGCGGATCGACAAACCTCGGAGCATTCGTGCTTGCAACGTCATATAAATCACGATAAATCGAATCGCAAAATATTAGTTGGATGGAGGCATCTTCGACAATGAATGCGAGTCGATCTTTCGGGAATTCAGGATCAAGCGGAACAAACGCGCACCCCGACTTGAGAATTCCAAGCATCGTAATGATCGCCGTCGCCGAGCGATCCATACAAATACCGATACGGTCCTCACGCTGAAAACCATGTGATAGCAAGAATCTCGCGATTTGGTTTGCTTGTGCATTCGTGTCGGCATAGGTCCACTGCGAACCTTCGAATTCGATCGCAACCGAGCTCGGGCTTTTGCGAACCTGCTTCTCAAAGTAACTCGCGAAGGTGCCGAGTTCTTCTGCGGATGAGACTATGTTTTCTGAACAACTAAGCATTCAATGACCATCGCTTATGGAACTTGCAATATTTAAATACGTCACGCCGACCTGCCTAAAACGAGGCGAACGACCCGATAGGCAAACCGAAGTTAAGAGCATCCATTTCTGGCACGAAACATACTGGTGGTTTCTTCTGCTCTTCTACAACACAGGCGATTGAATCGTTCAATATGGTTAAACCATATCGCAAGTCCTCAAGCGATATAGTCAGCGGAGGTAACAGCTTGACGACTTGATCGCGTGCCCCCGAGGTTTCGATTAACAATCCTTTCTCAAATGCTTTTCGACAGACCAGCGAGGCCATCTCAGCATTGGAAAATTCGATTCCCCAGATCATCCCTCGCCCACGGACATCAGAGCATGTTGAACGAAACTGGCTTAGCATTTGCCTCAGAGCGTTCTCGATCAGCTTTCCGGAAGATTGGATCTGAAGGCTCAGTTCGTTGTTTCGCCAATACTCCAACAGAACCCGAGCGGCCACGAAGGCCAGATTGTTGCCTCGAAAGGTCCCCGTATGCTCACCAGGATTCCATGTGTCGCATTCTCGACGCATCAGAAGCAGCGACATCGGTAGTCCCCCACCGAATGCTTTGGAGATACAAATGATATCCGGTTCAATACCTGCAGTTTCATACGAAAAGAAGGTTCCAGTGCGACCGTTTCCGACTTGGATATCGTCTACGATGAGTAGCACATCATGTCGACGACAGATGCGCTCGACACGACGAAGCCATTCAACGCTTGCGACATTAATGCCACCTTCTCCCTGAACCGTTTCCAATATCACTGCTGCAGGAATTGGTAAGCCGCTACTCCCATCGGCAAGCATTTTTTCAAGCAGTGTCGAAGTATCTATGTCCCCCAAGTAGCCATCAAAAGGCAGGTGGGAAACGTTATTGTGCGAGCCATAACTAATGTCGTGATAATATTGATTACCTGTGAGTGCTAACGAACCTAACGAGTGACCATGATAGGCGTTAGTGAAGGCGACGACATGTGAGCGTTGCTTTGACTTGCGAGCCAGTTTGATAGCCGCCTCGACCGCGTTGGTGCCTGTTGGTCCCGTAAATTGAACTTTATAGTCCATGTTTCGGGGCTTCAGCAGAATCTCCTCGATAGCATCGAGCAACTCGACCTTGGCGACAGTGGCTGTATCAAGGCCATGCATGACGCCGTCGTTCTCGATATAGGACAAAATCGCCTTCTTGACCGATGGATTGTTATGACCGTAATTGAGGGTCCCTGCACCGGCAAAAAAGTCGAGAAAACGACGTCCGTCTTGATCGACAAGCCAAGAACCGGTAGCTGACTTAAAGACAGTTGGAAAAGATCGAACGTATCCTCGAATATTTGATTCCAGGCGGTTGATTGTTTGCTGAACCATATATCGGTCGACGAAGTGAAAACGAGTTCGTTGATTGTAATACCCTTGATAACCTGGTTAAAACTAGGTTCAGAAAGTCATAAGGGCAAAACATTAACGTCATCTGCGTGACGTAATAGCCGTACGGAGTTGGCCTTTGTCAGTTGTAGGGATTCTAGGGAGTCAGGCTGACCGATGATTGTGACCTAATACAATTCGCCCTTCGACTCTACCGAGGGTCAATTGAGAAAGTATCGATTCCACATGCAACCAATTGGCGATCTCTCGGATAGACACGGCTCTACGTGCAAGTTGATCAAGACACAAAGCTTACTTGTATTGACCATCGAAGATGCCTTCGAGATTAGAGAATTTCTTGTCTTTCGCGGCCGCGTTCTTGAAGAATTTTTTTGAAGCAGCTTTTGATTCAGCGGTGGCACGTTTGTCCCACTGCAGTAGCGTTCCGCGGACAGCATCATCGACAGGAGTGTCTGATAGCTCGAGATCCGCAATTGCCAAAACCCATTCCATCGGCAGCTTATCAAACTCTAAACGTTCGTTTTTCCCTTTGACACGCACAACGAGCAGTTCGGGACTGACTTCAACGATACTTGCTTGGCTCGACCCGCCGCCTAACGAAATCGCATTGGTTGCGCGAAGACCGGCGTAACCGTCACGAAAGGCTTTCTCGCTCATCGGGACTAGTTGACCCATGAAGTTTAAGCTATCGCTCTGCGTAGTCTTTCCAGCATCTTCCGTAGCCGCAAACGATTTTTCAATTTCAACCTGAAATAGTTTGGTGTCTCGCTTCTTGATGGCATTCAAGGCAGCGTTCATGGCGATTGCCCAAGATTCCGGTTTCATCGATTCCATGCTAGTTTTGCTTGCCGGTTTGTCTCCGTCCATGGGCGACTCTTTCGGTGATTCAATCATGGGGGGGGAAGTTCGGGTTTAGCTGCGGCGGTACCAACATTGACATTGCCACCACCCAACGATTTCGAATCGATTCAAGCTTCACCGGCCCAAACTTAGCCGCTTCTGTGGAGCCATAGTCCTCATCGATGAATTTGGTGATCCTACCAATCTTGCCCCGCATCTGAGGATCATTCGCGTAGTAGGTTTGGGCGTGCTCCCGATACGCTTCGCTTAATTGACAAACGGTTGTTGGCTTGTCTCCCAAGTGCTCATCAGGGATTGGAGCCGACGAGAGTAACAGAGCGGCGCGTGCATCTACTGATTTCGGGTCAAAACCATCGGGTACAACTAGTCCATTCGCTTGGTACTCTGCTATGAACAACGAGTAACGAGCGAGAGTTAGAGGATCGCCAGTGCGTCCCAGATAGATATTTCGCCCGTCTACTCGGACGAATGACTGCCCACTGACATGCGCTCGCAATTGGAGCAATTCCGACTTTGGTCGAACCATAATTGCAACTCCTTCATTGAACGATTTTTCCGGGTTAAGGGGTAGTCGTTTTGACTATTGAAGGGTCGCACACTGAAAAACAGCGGTACACGAAAAACGCGTCCGACCAACGAAAAACAAGCAAATCCTAACAATACCCCCGACACGATTTGAACGTGCGACCTCAGCTTTAGGAAAGCCGCGCTCTATCCAACTGAGCTACGAGGGCGTTTTTCGTGGCCTTTACGCAGAGACAGTCCTAGTTGCCTAGGTTCGCATCCTCGAAGACGACTCACGAACAAACTAGTTTACCTTGTACCTTGCATTTGCTCTAGCGTCATCAGCGCATCGAGGCATGCAGTTGACTGTTTTCGATCGCAACGGCACTCAGCGTCGCGCTGGCGGATTCCTTTATATTGTAGCCGATTTGCTTCATTGCTTCGCGTGCTTCCGGTGCCGTCGATTTCTCGAGTTCTATTTGTGAATTCCCCTCGGTGTGGAAACGCGCGGAGTTGATGGCGGTCGATAAAGTCTTCTGCTTCCCCACATACTGCGTCAGCGTTTCCAGTACCGCATTGATGATTTTTCTGCCGCCGCGACCACCGACAGCCATGTTCGCTTGTCCTGATCGGCTTACGATCGTCGGAACCATGTTGTGCAGCGGTCGCTTGCCTGGTCCCGGTGCATTGGGATGATCCGGTCGTACGTCGAATCGAGACATACCATGGCCAAGCGTCAAGCCAAGGCCGTCGACGGTGACTCGTGAGCCAAATGCTTCGCCGTGCGTGAGCGTCAGTACAGCCATGTTTCCGTTTCGATCCACTGCGCTGAGACTGATCGTACCACCTTGAGTCTTCGTTTCGATCGGAAAGGGGATAAACGATTTCTTCTGAACAACTTCCTTAATTTTGTCGGCGGTTCGTTCGGCATATTCGTTTGATAACAGTCGTTCGATCGGAACGTTCGCAAAGCTTGGGTCGCCTAAGAGTGTCAGTCGATCATTCCAAGCCCATCGGGATGCTTCGATCTTCGCATGCAACTGCTCGATATCGGACGCAATTTCGCTCCACTTCATGGCCTGAAGCGTTTTTAAACTTTGAAGCACCGTAATTCCGCCTGCGGTCAACGGCGGCGTCTGAATCGTCATATCATTCCAAGACATCGAAAGTGGCTCGACCACTTTGGCTTCATAGGCCGCGAGATCCTTCGCAGTGACCAAGCCACCGTTTTTTTGAAAGTCGTCCGCGATGCGCTGAGCGATATCGCCGCGATAAAATGCTTCGACGGAATTCGAATTCGCTAATGTTTTCAGCATGGATGCTAGGTCGAGGTTTTTATAGATTTGACCTGCTGACAGCGGTTGTCCATCTCGAAAATAGAGCTTTCGCGAACCGGGGTCGTTTGCAAACGTCGCATCGCCTCGAACAACAGCAGCGAGGTTTGCTGGCCATGGAAATCCGTGGGTGGCGATCGCGATGGCTGGTTGAACAAGTTCACTGAACGATAGCGTACCAAAGCGATCGATCAACAGTTGCAAGCCAGCCAAAATTCCTGGAACTCCGGCTGCAAGCCAGCCGACTGCATTGACGCGACGTTGATCTTTTCCTTCGGCGACGGATCTGAAGATGTCAGATTGCGTGGCGGCTGGCGCCATTGTATTGCCATCGATAGCTACAACTTGTTTGCCTGAATCGACAGCGACAATGGCGGATATTCCGTAGCCACCGATTCCTGTTTGATTCGGTGCGGCAACGGCGACTGCCAGTGCGGCGGCGACGATCGCGTCGATAGCATTACCGCCTTCGGAAAGTATCTTTTCGCCAACAGCTTCTGCGGTCGGTTCACCAACAACGTGGCCGTTTGGATTGCGCGGTCGATCAGCGGCTGTTGAAAAACGGCTAGTCGCACTCAATCCCATCGCAATGAGACTCGACTGCGCTAAAAATCTCCGGCGTGTCTTATTAGTCGTCATGCGATTTCATCTAAGCACCATACTTGCCCATGCGACCTGCATTGGCAAGAGCGAGCGTCATCAGATACTTGGCTTCGAATTGTCCTAAGCCACCGGTGATGCACGACGTTTCGCTAAACGTTTTATGCGGATCAGGTCGGCAGCAATTCGATACCAATAACGTTGGAACGGGATGCCACGAGTGGCTTTGCATGTAACTTGGCGTGCTATGGTCGCCAGTCACAATCAAAACCGTCGGCTCAAGCGATGCGATACTCGGAACAATCGCATCGAGTTCCTCGATGCGTCGGACTTTCTCCGTGAAATTACCATCTTCGCCAGTGCTGTCGGTGTATTTAAAGTGAATGAAGAAAAAATCGTAGTCATCCCACGACGTTTTCATTTGATCGATCTGTTCCGCCAACGTCGTCGCTGAACCTATCACATCCATTCCGACGAGTCGGGCTAACCCTTTGTACATCGGATAGACGGCGATCGCGGCCGCTCGAAGGCCATAGACATCGTTGTATGTCGGGAGCGTTGGCTTGTTGGCAAAGCCGCGCATGGTGTGAAAATTGGCCCTGGGATGGCTTGCCAAAATCTTTCGAGCCTGAGCTAGAAATTCTTTGGAAACGGTTGCTGTTTTCTTGCTTGCCGCATCATGACCCACCGGCTCCAGAGGCGGTACGCCCGTTTGCTGGGGATCGGTATCGGCGACGTTTCCGCCAAGACCAGGACCTCGGAAGACGATGACAAAACGATGCTCTTTGACCGGCTCGACGAAAATTTCGATGCCGGGAATTTTGATTTTTCGAAGCGAAATCGCCAGCGGTGCGCTCTCGTCGCTACTGATCCGTCCCGCGCGGCGATCCGAGATGTTTCCATTCGCATCGAGCGTGCAAAAATTCGCACGAATCGCGACGTCGCCGTCCTTGAGCTCGAAGCCGATCCCAGTCGCTTCGAGCGCTCCGCGTCCGATCATGTATTTGAGCGGGTCGTAACCAAAAAGGCCAAGATGTCCAGGTCCACTTCCCGGTGCAATTCCCGGCAAAACCGGAATGCTCGCTCCTTGAACACCCCGCGTCGCAAGCGCATCGAGGTTCGGAGTCTGGGCCGTTTCCAGTTCCGTCAAACCACCCGGTTGCATCGGAAGTCCGCCTAGTCCGTCGGCAACCAGCATGACGATCTTGCTGTCATTTTTTTGTTTTAGTTCGCGTGTTAGATCGTGTATATCCATAAGTCCTATTCGTACCACAATCGACCAATTTGGAAAGACGCCCTTGAATTCGAAAACTCTGGCGATCTATCGAGCCTCGTCGGGCGGCCAATGCACTAGGCTTGCCATATATCGAGCAACTTCATCGAGCAACGGATCGATGGTCTGAGATTGGATAAGATGCGGCGGCGACCAATCCCACCATTTGAAACCGATGTGCTCGGTCGGTTTAATTTCGCGATCGATTATTAGCCAACCCAAGTAAATCGTCAGTTCCTTGAGCTTCGCCTTCTTTGCTTCGTTGACGCTATAATGCTGCCGAAAGATGAAATTTGGGTCGGTCCAGATTTCAGCCGTCTTGATACCGGTCTCTTCTCGAAGTTCGCGCAGGGCGGCTTCGGCAGCCGTTTCGCCTGGATCGAGGTGCCCTTTCGGCAAATCCCAGCGATTATCGTGCTGCATTAGCAGAAACTGGATCGGCCGCCCAAGCCGAAAAATGAGATATCCACTGGAAAAAACTTCTGGTTGCATCGACGGCCTTGTCGGAGTTACCAAATACTTAAAAAGCGACCACAAAACGGAATTATGAAGATATACACAAAAACAGGCGATTCGGGAACGACAGGGCTTTTCGGCGGCCCCCGCGTTGCGAAAGACGACAATCGCATCTGCGCTTACGGTTCCATCGACGAATTCAACGCCGTACTGGGGCTCGCTCGCTCGATGGTCTCAAACCCATTGCAGGACGAAATCATCGAGTCAGCGCAGAATTGTCTATTCTCGATCGGAGCCGAACTCGCGACGCCGGAACCGGAAAAGCATTCGCTCAAATGGAACGGAGAATCCGACGTCGCGAAATTGGAGCAGTGGATCGACGAAATCGACGGCAGCTTGCCCCCACTCAAAACTTTCGTACTCCCAGGCGGTACGGCCGCCGCTTCGTACCTTCACGTCGCTCGAACGGTTTGCCGACGAGCCGAACGCGAGATCGTTTCCTTCCAAAAAAATCCTTCTGTGAGCGATCTATCCGGAATCATCATCTATCTCAATCGGCTCAGCGACCTCCTCTTCGTCATGGCCAGGCAAGCCAACGCCCTGGCCGATGTCCTCGATGTCCCCTGGCCGAAAAAATCGCCTTGAGGTGACCATCGTCTTTGGGATAGACCGCATCGCGAAGCGGCGTGTGCGAGAACTATCGGTATTCTCGTTGCGGCGGCTCGTACGGATTATCCGAATTGTATTGCTTGAGGAACGGGGCGTTATCCACGTCCGGCGAACTTGAATTCTGAGTTTTGAATAAATACTTGGTTACGCGAGTATTTTATCGTATTCGGCATGAGTGCCAATCCAGCGTGAATTCATTCCGCATCGAACTTTAATTCCGTTGTTCGCCGTCGTCGATGATCGTCCAATGCATCTCTTGCACGTTGAGCAAGTTTTTCGGACGACGCTGTAATAGCACGGTCAAATTCCGTGTCAGCAGCCAATTCGGCAAGAAGCCGCGATGCAAGTAAATCCTGCTCTTGCTCTGGAAGCCTCGATGCCTGTGTAAAAGCGTTTTGTAACGACATAAAATGAACCTCCGTTCACTATTCTAGCAGAAATTCATCAAGGAATCGAACATTCGCGTTTCATGCCGTCAACTGCATGCATCGTCCGGTATTTAGTTTCGAAAAAAACGAATAGCGATCTATCCGAACTTGGACGGCGGAATAGATCGCGCGTTCAGCTAAACCGATGTGCCGGTCGTTCTTTCTCAACTTGTTCCCGCTCAACTCGCCAACTATGCTTTTTGAGCGCGGAATAGGTTGTATGTTAAATGCGATTGGCCATGATGGTGCGACTCGTGCCAACTGAGGATATGCAACACATCGAGCACTGTTAAGCCTCGCTCTTTGAGCGATGGCGGGATCTCATTGAGCCGCGATTCATCGTAGATTTCGAGTGTCTCGAGAAGATGCTCTCGCCCCGTTTGTAATACGGAACGAATCTCTTGGATCGATGGAATATTGTCGTCGGGTGTGCTGCCGCCGCGAAATCGTGGCCAAAGTTCAGGAAAACTCCCGGCTCTCGAAGGATTTAAGCGATCGGTGGCAAAAATCTCTTCCGTAACGCCGATATGTATTAGTTGCCAAGCAATATGAGCCCTGCCTGCTCCTGGACGCCAGCCCAGCGCATCGATATTCCCGTCCTGCTCTAGCTTGTCGAGCAACGCCAAAGTTTTGGTACGATTAAATCGATAGGCTTGAATGTGGTTTACGAAAATCGTCATTGCGATCGCTCCGTTGTTGTAAAGGTTAAATGGATGTTTCGAAGTATAGCGTGGTTACTCTTTGTCGCGAGTTTATTGGAAGTCTTCCATGAAAAAAATCTAGAAGCTCAGTCATTAGAGCGTCGCATTAAGCCGCTCATCGAAGCCCATCGCGGGGATGTCGCAGTTGCAATTAAGAATCTGCGTAGCCAAGAAAAATATTTCTATCGCGAGTCGGAACCGCAATCGACGGCCAGTCTCATCAAGTTTCCTGTGCTTGTCACCGCATACCAATTGGCCGAACAAGGGAAACTGACTTTGGACAAAAAGTTATCGCTTCTCGCAAAGGATAAAGTCCAAGGTTCCGGCATTTTAACGACGCACTTTTCAGATGGCCTAGTGTTATCGGTTCGCGATACACTCCGATTGATGATCGCCTATTCCGACAACACGGCAACCAATATGATGCTCGACGAGATCGGCTTGGCGACCACGAACGAGTCGATGGAAGAACTCGGCATGACTAATACGCGAATCCATGCCAAAGTATTTCATCGCGAAACGTCGCTGGCACCCCAGCGCAGCGAGCGATTCGGATTGGGGAGCACAACGGCCAGCGAAATGCTTCGACTCTTCGAGTTGCTTGAAAGCGGTCAGCTTGCCAATCCTGAAAACACGCAAGCCATGATGGCACATCTCTATGCTTGCGATGATCGATTGAAAACTCGCCGCTTTATCCCAGCCACAACGAAACTCGCTCACAAAACTGGTTCCGTTGACAAAGTGCGATGCGACAGCGGGATATTGGAATCCGAGCAGGGGCCGGTTGCATTTTGCATCCTAACCGAGAACAACGAAGATCAATCGTGGGGCGACAATAACAGAGCCGATCTTCTTTGCGCCGAGATTGGCAGGGCGATGCTCGAACACTTTCAATCGAGCGACGATAAACTTCCATTATCGGCCGCATCGCCAATCCAACTCGGTTCGAAAGGGCCATTGATTATGTGTTTGCAACGAACGCTGAATGCTCGATTGTCGCCGCCACCAAAGTTGAAGCTTGATGGCGAATTCGGAGATAGCACCCAAGCGGCCGTCGTCGCATTCCAAAAGAGCAATAGCCTTGAATCGACCGGGACATTGAACAACGAAACATGGAAGAAAATTGGACCACTGTTGTCTGCCGATCCGCCCGCCACGCTTCCAAACGCTGCTGCCTCCAATGAGAAACTTCCAGCGAAACAGCCGACCAAAGAACCTGCCGATGGACTGACAGGTCCGCCGTTGGTCACAGGCACGGCTTGGGTGATTACCGATGGCGATACGGGTGAAGTTTTATTCGAGCATGAAAGCCAATCTCTACGCGACCCAGCGAGTACGACCAAAATCATGACGGCCTTGTTGGTGATCGAGCATGCATCCAACCATCCCGAAGTGCTCGACGAGATCATGACGTTCTCGCGTCGGGCCGATGGGACGGTCGGATCGACGAGCGATCTTTTCGCCGGCGAGAAGATTACGGTTCGAGAACTTTTGTACGGCTTACTGCTCCCATCGGGGAACGATGCTTCGGTCGCTTTCGCCGAACACTTCGGAGATCGGCTCACCCCAGATCTCGATCAACAGAGCGGCTACGCTGGTTTTATTGCAGCTATGAATCGCCGTGCGCCGGAGCTCGATTTGCCGCAAACGAGCTATGAGAATAGCCACGGATTGACTGCGTCAGATCACAAAAGTTCGGCGCAAGATCTGGCCAAGCTTGCCCGTCACGCTTGGCAACTTCCGTTATTTCGCGAGATCGTTTCGACGCGCGAGCATGAATCGATAGTCGAATCGGATATTGGGTATTCTCGAATGGTTCAATGGCGAAATACGAATCGATTACTCGATATCGAGGGCTTCGATGGCGTGAAGACGGGAACGACCGATGCAGCTGGTGCTTGCTTGGTATCGAGTTGCCATCGAGGAGATCGGCACTTGATCGTCGTCGTTCTGGGTGCCAAGTCGAGCGAAGCACGCTACACAGAAACCCGGAATCTCATTCGCTGGGCCTGGAATGAGTTGGACGTTCAATAAAGAAAAAATGCCACACGAATTCAGGGCGACCACGGATCGGGTTAAAAAATGTGGTGCGTTCTAGCTTGATCCAAAACGTCGAATTCAGTATGCAAGCTTATTGAGAAATTACATTGCGATACCGAAGCGATACGTTAGACGAGCGAACACCGAATGGGAATGCCAGCAAAACAACGGAAAGAGCCAGACTCTCAACAGGATTGCGAGTCGCGTCGACTTGGTCGAGCGAGATCGATCTTTCAACAGGAAGCCGCCGCAATCTCGGCGCTCGACGGTCCGCTTGGAAAAGATTTTCTGATTGCGGTTGCGATGTTGTTGGAATTGCGAGGCAACCTGCTTGTCACTGGAATCGGCAAAGCAGGTTTGATCGGTCAGAAATTGGCTGCGACGTTTGCATCGACGGGAACACCGTCGCATTTCGTGCATCCATCGGAAGCGGTTCATGGCGATCTCGGTCGGTTCCAACCGTCGGATATTGCACTGGTATTATCCAATAGCGGTGAGACAGAAGAGATTGTTCGATTGCTTCCGCAGTTTTCGGCAGCGACGTCCGGGGTCATCGCGATCACTGCTCGACCGGCAAGTACCCTGGCCAAGGCGGCCGTTGCCATCCTTTTATTGAGCGGATCTGCCGAAGCTTGTTCGCACAATCTTGCACCAACGACGAGCACGGCTGCGATGTTGGCCATGGGAGATGCGTTGGCATTGGTCGTCAGCGATGAGCGCGGATTCAAGGCGTCCGATTTCGCTAGGTTTCATCCCGGTGGCTCACTTGGTAAAAAGCTCAAGTTGGTCGATGAAGTCATGCGATCGTATTCCGAATGTCGCATTGCCAGCGTCAACGCATCGATACGCGAAGTGCTAGTCAAGGTCGCTCGACCAGGGCGGCGAACGGGGGCGGTGATGTTGGTTGACGACAATGGTCGCTTAGCAGGTCTGTTTACCGATAGCGATCTGGCCAAAATTCTAGAACGACACGAAGACGAAGCCCTCGACCAGCCGATTTCGAATGTCATGATTCGCAAATTTTCAGCCATTCAATCGCAGGCTCGAATGACGGATGCTATCGCAATTCTCGTACAAAGAAGGATCAGCGAACTCCCGGTGATTTCTCACGATGACCGACCACTTGGCATGATCGACATTACAGACGTTGTCGCATGGCAGGATTCAAAAGACCTTTTCGAAACGACGGCTAGCAATACCGAGCTCGATAGTGGTATAAACGACGTATGGTCGTATCCCACTTCAATCCGTCTTTTTTCGTAAGGGCCGTAAATTGGCTAGCCGTGATTCGGAAGTCGCAAACCGTATTCGAATGATCCTGTCCGACGTCGACGGGGTGATGACCGATGGCAGCATCGTCATCGACAACTCTGGGGTCGAAACAAAGTCGTTCCACGTTCGCGATGGATTGGGTGTAAAGCTCTGGCAGCAAACTGGTTTCACCTTTGGCATCTTAACGAGCCGCAATTCGCGGATCATCAAGCTTCGAGCAGCGGAGCTTGGCATATCGATTGTTCGGCAAGGATTCGAAGAGAAGCTTACGGCGGCTCGCGAGATTTTTGCAACCGTCGGGATTCATCCCTCCGAAGTCTGTTACATCGGAGACGATCTTCCTGATCTGCCGGTGATGCTCGAAGTTGGCCTGAGCGTCGCGGTTGCCGATGCGGTGGCTGAAGTTCGCACGGTAGCCAATTGGGTTCTCGCAAGTCCAGGTGGTCGCGGAGCCATTCGTGAATTGGTCGAACGGCTGCTCAAAGCCAAAGGACGCTGGGAAGACTACGTGCCTCGCTAGATTCGCACATGTATTCGATTCTTGAACATCCAGAATAGAATGAGCCAAACAATCAAAAAGGTTGTTAAGCCGATCGCCGCCGTAGCGCTATCTCCCATTCGGTCCCATACAAAGTGCAACCAACTCTCTATTCGACTTCGCAGGAACGGTACCGTCGCGAAGCTCATGACGTAAGCGGCAATCGAATTCGCGCCGATGACTGTTAAAGGGAATGCCCAAGCTCGCAATCCCGCCAGATCGCAAAATAGGTGAAAGAAGAGCAGAAAAGAAAAGCACCATGCGCCGCTCCAAAGCACCCACGTCGGCGTCCAAATCCGCTTGACGATCGGACAAAGCCCTAAAGCGTCGACGAGATAGGCGAGCGACCAGCAGACCACGATCGCTCCGAGAAACATCGTAATTCTGCGAGTTCTCGTTGAATCGTCGCGAAGCCAACTCCCGGCGAGCAATCCGAGGATCATCGTCGCGAGCGTCGGGATAAAATTCAGCGTGCAATAGCCGCCAGGGTTATGGGTGAAGTGCGGCAGGATTGTCGGTGACTTAGCGGACGTCGCGGACTTAGATTTTGGAGACGTTTTTATCTCAGACATCGACGGAGACCGATGCGGGAATTGATTGATAAACCACTGATCAAAGGCCGTGGCTAGATTCGAATTCTTATTCCAATGAGCTTCGAAACCTTTTCGATGATGAGGCCATTCGGATGGGACACCGACGGCTGCATAATCAAAATCAGCCGGTGGGAGCGGGTAGCTTGCAAAGGCACCCCAATAGCCGACCAGAATAACACCAACGCTTACGTAACTCCAAAGTCGTGGCAAGGACGCGACGAGAAAAAGGAACGTATAACCAAGTCCAATCTGACAAAGAGTATCTTCGAAGCGAAAATCGATGCGATCGGTCCGCAGATTTCGAAGCAGCACACCGAGGGCGACTAGGATGCAACTTCGGCCCAATGCATGCACGAACATTCGTAACCACGATTGTCCTTTTCGTTGACGGCTCCAGATTGAAAAAGCCATCGCCGTGCCGACTAAAAATGAAAAGCCTGGTTGAATCAAGTCGTGCAATGAGCCGCCAGTCCATTCAACATGCTCGGTGTGGAAGCTGACCCATTTCCAAAACGTTGACCATGAACCCTCTTTGAAACGTTCCGCGATGCGATCCAATTTGACCATCTGGAAGAGCATCAAAAACATGACCAGCCCTCGAAAGACATCGATGCTCGCGATGCGAACCTTTATTGGACTCAAGTCGGTAGCGATCGGGGAGTTAGCTAATGTTACATTGGCCATCGGGAAGGGCTCGCGGTTCGAAGGAAGGGGCAGGGGTAGCTAGGCAACCGTGGTCGCTGTAAGAACCCGCGGCTAGCGCCGACGGCTCACTCGGCAGCGCGTTAGCCACGTAACGATTGTATCGATTGTACGATCGTGATGTGTCTTGTATTCGTCGCGGATCGATCGAGCGGGAGGTTGTGTTGCCTTTTGGCAACCTAGGGTTTGGATAGAGCACGCCTTTTTGTCGATGCTCGTTTTCAAGGCTTTTTCTTTAGGTTGTCTATGAAATCTACCACTGCCGAAGTAAATCTCCTGATCGTTGACGACGATCGTTGGCTTTTGGAATCGATGGTCGAGTGGCTTCAATCAGAAGGATTTCAAGTTCAAACAGCGAGCAGCGTTGCCGACGGGAAACGCAAGCTGAGCGAACACGAGTTTTGCTTAGTTCTTTGTGATATTCGCTTGGGGGAAAGCGATGGGATGGATCTCTTGAAGTGGGTCAAGAAAAAAGCTCCGCAAACTCCTGTGATGATGATGACGGGCTATGCTGGCCCTGAAGCCGGAAGCGAAGTAATTGCAGCCGGTGCCTTCGATCTGCTGACCAAACCGCTGATCGATCAAGAGTTGCTGATATCGATTGGTCGAGCTCTCGATCAGACACGAATCACTCGTGAAAACGAGCAGCTCAAAAACCAATTGGACCGACGCTTTGGATTGGAAAACATTCTCAGCCACGACATGCGAATGACCCGCATCTTCGACATGATCGATAGTGTTGCTGACTCCCGCGCCAGCGTTCTCATCACTGGCGAAAACGGGACTGGTAAAAGCATGATCGCGAGGGCGATTCACCAACGTTCGCGCCGTCGCAGTCGCCCATTCATCGAAGTTGCCTGCGGTGCATTGCCCGACAACCTTCTTGAAAGCGAACTTTTCGGACATGTTCAAGGAGCATTTACCGGAGCGACTTCGAACAAACCCGGAAAGTTTAAGCTAGCCGATACCGGCACGCTGTTCCTCGATGAAATCGGTACATCGAGTCAAGCCTTGCAAGTAAAACTATTGCGAGTCTTGCAAGAGTTGCAATTTGAACAGCTTGGCGGAAGTGAAACCATCTCGGTCGATACTCGCGTTGTTTTGGCGACCAATGAGAATCTTGAGGCTTCGGTCAACGAAGGAAAATTTCGCCAAGATCTGTTTTATCGAATCAATGTCATTCGGCTCGAATTGCCTTCGCTGCGCGAACGAGTCGATGACATTCCAGTATTAGTTGAACATTTTCTACAGATCGCGGCCAAGGAATACGGTCGTGAAATCGATGGCTTTACGCCCTCAGCCATGCAGAAACTGAGCGAACACAATTGGCCAGGGAATATCCGCGAGCTTGAAAACGTCGTGCAGCGAGCAGTTCTACTGACCAAGAAACCTACTATCGATAGCGATTTGCTCCCGTCGTCTATTTTGCAAACAAGCACGGTTCACGTGCAGGGAGCTAGTTTGCATGCCGATTCGACATTATCGCAAAACGATTCGCATTCGACGGCTGCCGCTAGCGGGTTAGGAATCGCGGTGGCGAGTCGAAATGCGACGCTAAGCGAAGCTCTTGAAGTACCGGAACGCCAAATCATTCTTGAGACCCTGAAGGCTCGGAATTGGAATCGCAACGAAACGGCGACCGCCCTCGGGATCAATCGAACGACGCTCTACAAAAAGATCAAAAAACTCGGAATTGAAGAGCTTATTCCAAACTGAAATCGCGAACGGCTCGGTCTAGCTAGACAATGTCGCTCGATTCGTGATACATTTCAATCTTGTGGATGGTAACGTTTTTGTCCCATGGTTGAAGCTTCTTGCATGTCTAGCCCGACGGATCCCAAAGTTGTTTGGCATGAGTCTACAGTGACTCGTGCTAGTCGCGAATTAAATCAAGGGCATCGCGCGGGCGTCGTTTGGTTTACTGGGCTAAGTGGGTCTGGAAAGAGCACGATTGCGAATGCGGTCGACCAGATCTTGTATCACCGAGGCATTCGGACCTTATTGCTCGACGGCGACAACGTTCGGCACGGGCTATGTGCGACGCCAGCGTTGTTGAAAAACGAACATGGGGAACTGTTTGCCAAGCGTTTTGGATTGGGGTTTTCTGCCGAGGATCGCGAAGAGAACATTCGACGAGTCGGATCGGCGGCGGGCCTGTTGGTCTCGGCAGGTTTAATTGTTCTCACGGCCTTTGTTAGTCCTTATCGCAAGGACCGCGATCGCGTTCGCCAATCGATTTCCGAAACGTTGGGGCATTCCGATGGCTTTTTAGAAGTTTTCGTCGACACGCCGTTGGATGTTTGCGAATCGCGCGACCCGAAAGGACTCTACCAACAAGCTCGAGCCGGAAAGATCGCAAACTTCACCGGTATCAGCGATCCGTATGAAGCACCTATCTCGTCAGAATTGGTTTTGGCAGGCGACAAGGCCGATCCCAGAACGCTTGCCGAGTTAACGGTGGCTTTGTTAACTGATCGAGGCTGGATATCTTGAACGCGACAATTATCGTAGCAGCGGCTGAGAACGGAACGATTGGCCGGGACAACCAATTGCCATGGCGACTGCGGAGTGACCTTCAACGATTTAAGCAACTGACGATGGGCCACGCTCTAGTCATGGGGAGAAAAACCTTTGAGTCAATCGGTCGTGTGCTTCCGGGTCGCACGACGATCGTTCTTTCACGTTCGAAAACATTTTCGCACCCAGGCGTGCAAGTTGTTTCTAGCTTCGAAGAAGCTTTACAATGCTTGCCCAAGGACATCCATCCATTCATCGTCGGTGGCAGCGAGGTATATCGACAATCGCTCGCGTGGGTCGATCGCATTTCCTTGACTCGTGTGCTCGCCGACATTCCCGGCGATGCCAAGCTAGACGCTTGGGATCGAAATGACTGGCGACTGTTCGAACAGCAACACATACCTCAAGGCCCGAACGATGAGTTCCCGACGATCTTTGAAACATGGCATCGAGCTACGGCCACTGAATGCCATTCAAGCGAGCCAAACTCAAAATGAGCGATTGTGTACCGAGTCGTCCGTCGCCTTCTTCCTGAAGCGTCTTGTAAAGTCGTTCGCAAACTTCGAGCCCTGGCAGTTTTAGATTCATGCGTTTGCATTCTTCGATAGCGATTGCGAGATCCTTGACGAAATGCTGGACATAAAAGCCTGGCTTAAAATCGCCGCGAAGGATTCTTGGACCGAGATTCGAAAGCGACCAGCTACCCGCCGCGCCGGACGAGACCGAGTTGAGAACGCTTTCCAAATTCCCACCGCTTCGATGGGCATAGAGCAACGCTTCACACATGCTGATCATAATTCCGCCGACCAAAATTTGATTCGTCAGTTTGCAGTGCTGACCCGCTCCAGGTTTCCCGTGATACTGAATCGTCTTGCCCATCAAGTTCCACAGCGGCATCAAGTCTTGAACGGTTTGCTCGTCACCGCCGATCATGATCGACAAGCGAGCTTCGCGGGCTCCGATGTCACCGCCGGAAACCGGCGCGTCGATCGATTGAAGGCCACGTTGCGATGCGAGTTCCGCAATCTCGATCGCCAGGCTCGGTTGACTGCTAGTCATGTCGACCAAGATGCCTCCTTTGGCAAGACCGTTGAGGACACCTTGTTCTCCGAGGATCGTTGCTCGAACGTCATCGGGATAACCGACCATCGAGAAAACAACGTCCGATTGCCGAGCAACTTCGAGCGGCGAGCTGGCCCACTTTGCACCATTTTCTAAAAGTGCTGACGCTTTTTCGAGTGTTCTATTGAAGACAGTGACCGGATAGCCCGCTTGGAGTAGATGACCGCACATGCTGCGGCCCATGACTCCAGTTCCTATCCAGCCAAGACGCGTTGATTGAGGAGTGATTGGCATAGTCAGATTTTAAAAGACGAAAGAGACTAAAAGGACGAAAGAGGACAGCATAGTTTTTTCGTCCTTTTCGTCCTTTTAGTCCTTTACGTCTTTTCTGTCCATACACCCGCTTCGATTAGCGACTTTACGACCTGCCCTGACCAATCGCGATTGGCGGCCGGTGAAGCAGGACTTGGGTGGAGGATTCTCATGAGTTTGGGAGGCGATTTCCAATTCAATTGTGGGATGCATCTTTTCCCACAACTTTCGGCAAACGCTCCGACTCCGATGAACTGTGTTGGCTGAAGGGCTCCCAAAACGGCAATTAAATGCCTATCGCAAGCTTCTTCAAGCGGCTGACGAATGGTCGCTGGAAATTTATCGGGCGTAAGATTGCGGGCTCCCGTATCCATAAAAGCCAGTGGGCAATAGTTGATCACAAAATGATTCGCGAAAAACTTCTTCGGGGTGCCGAATCGATCGCGAAAGAGCTCCCACATCCGTTTTCCAGAAACTTCTGATCGTTTGCATGAGAGGCCATCGATCGGTCGTTTGGGATGTTCGAGACGGGGTTTTTTAGCAGACGAAGAGATCTTGAGCCAATCGCGAACGGCTGCTACTTCTCCAAAAGGGACACCGGTTTGGGCCATTCCCCAAGGCCCCGGATTCATCCCCATAAAAACGCATTGAACCGGCGATCGAGCATATCGCTGAATGTATTCGCAGTAGGGTTCCCAAGCGTAGTCAAAGGGATCATAAACCCATGGAGCAACAACCGAGTAGTCGATTTTTGAAAGCGATTCCTTGAGGGTTCTAGCGGCGTCAAGAAGTCGATCCGCAATCGGCTTTACATTGTTCATTTAGCGAGTTTCACGTCTTTTGCAAAATAAAAACCGCATCGGCTAGCTTATTATCAAACTTTTGTGGTTCGTCGATCAAGTACCAAAAATCGAATACTTCTCGAAGTTGAAATTCTGGAACCTTAGCGAACAGATCTTTCAATTGTCGATGGTTGTAGAGCCGCAGAACCAATTCGTTATGAACCTTGATTGGCTTCTGTACGCCGACGCGAATCGTCATAGTCATTTTCAACTGCTCGATTCGCTCTTTCTGCTTCGAGTCCATCACGACGAGATTGTAGGACACACGTGTCTTTCCTTGTTGGGCACTCCAGCGTTCGGACCCATAGAAATCGGCGTCCTTGGGTAGCAAATGTAGGCCGAGAACAAAAACGCCACCCGTTCTCAAGCTGTTGGCTACTGACCGAAGGTGCAGAATTGCATCTTCTTCGGTGAGCAAGTGTCGAAAGGTATTGATCGTATTGATCGCGGCATCGAATTTGTGTTTGAATTCGAAATGCGTCATATCGCCTTTTACAAGGCGAGCATTGAGCGATTTCTTTTCGAGCTTCGCGCGACAAAAGTCGAGCGCCGTTTCATTGAGATCGAGCCCAGTCATTTGATAGCCCCGAGCCGCCATTTCGACAATGAGTCGACCGCTGCCGCAACCTGGTTCCAGAACGCGTTTTACCGGTCGGGGGACGTATTTGGCAAACACTTTTTCAAAGAACTTCGCCTCGCGAAGCGTATCGTCTTTAAATCCAAGATCGTAATAATGAGGATAGTCATACCAAGTCTTGGGAGCCTCGCCAGGCGGTACATGTTTCTCGGGGTGTTTGATGCGTTCGAGTTCCGCTTTAGCTAGAGAGCTTTTTTGCAATTCGGTCGCTCATTTCAGGAGTAGATGGTCACGTTCAATAGTGGCCTATGATTGCTGAAGAGTCTCATTGCCTCAAGGGGGCTGGCACTAGGCGTTCCGCTACCTTAGCCTTGTGCCTGTCGGGCAGTTGGCCTAGAGTTTGGTATCTAAATGCCCGCTTGAAGGCGGAGCTACAAACTAGATCAACCGATCTAATTAACCAGAAGACTGACCTGAAAGCGAGATATACTGGATATTGCTCAATGCCGAAGCGTTGTTCTTGATTTTGGCAATCGCGTCTTCCATGCCATAGAACTGTTTTAAGAGCCGGTTACGTTCATTATCGAGGCGGATATTGAGATGTCCGATTCTTGCATTGCCATTTTCGATATTCTTTTGAATCGCTTGGTTTCGGTTAACAAGCACACTGCTCTTCACACCGACCAAACCGTCAAAAACTTTTTTGGCACGGGCGGAGAATCCGGTATCGGCCTTGGTAAAAAAGTCTTCCACATCCGAAGCGTTTGTTTCGAGTTGTTTGCTGAGCTTCGACTTGTCAAAGGTCAGCTTTCCAGAATCGTTGTAGCCAACCCCAAGCTGCGAAAGCGATTGCACTTTCCCTGAACCGAAAGTTCGCGAGTTAATAAATCGCGAGAACGCATGCTCGACCCGCAGAACTTCGCTCGTTCCAAAGAGCTGCCCGGTAGTTTGAGTGGTAGCGTCGAAGGATGTTTCTTTTTTAATTTTGTCGATCGCTTTGTTGAATTGGTCGACCAGTAGCTGAATGCTTTTTTCAATATTATCGCGGCTTCGAGCAACGGTGATTTGCGCCGGTTGGCTACTCGTGCCTTTGGCAGTGATTTCCAAGCCGCTGATGACGTCGGTGAAGACATTTGACGACGATTGAACAATCGCCCCTACACCTTCAGAGCCGCTTCCAAAAGACAGGACAGCGTTCCTCGCATTCGTTGTGTTTGCGATACTCAGCCCTATTCCGTCGCCTTCAGCAACAATTCGTCCCACTTCGCCGCTTGCTCGCGATGAAAAAAGCAAACGGACAGTCGACGGTCCTGATGTGAGAAGCGACGCAGTCAATGGAGCGTTGCCGGCGTTCAATTTTTCGACGACCTGCGTCAGCGTCTCCGTTCCATCGAACGTCAGCCGAAAAGTCTGGGAGCTTTCGATTTGCTTTTGAGACACACTATCGATAGTTACGACTTTTGAAGTCCCTCGAATGCCTAAGTCAAGCGCCGTATTGCCCCCATTCGAATCGGTGATTGTGATTTGTCCGCTACCATTGGCTGTGTCGATCAATATATATCCGTCGCCGGTCTTATTGAGCTGGGCTTTTACGCCAATGTTTTTATCGTTGATCGTCTGGATCAGATCGCCTACGGTCGTGATATTGGCCGAAGTAAGATTGATCGTCGCTTGCTTTCCGGCCGAATCCGTGATGTTGAACGTACCGCTTCGAATTCCACGGCCTTGGTTGAGCTTGCTTAACGCCGTGCCTTCACTTACAAACTGTACTCCCAGCGAGTTGCTATCGATAGTATTGCTTGAAACGTCGGCGGCGATTTTCAGTTTGGTCGCCGTTGCAGTCGGGTCGCCATTGGCAATGACCAAATTAAAAGCCGTCGATCCCGTCGTATCTTGCAGTGAGATACCGGTTCGGCTCTGATTGAAAGTTGCCGAAACTCCCGCGTTTGCTTGATTGATTCGATCGATGACTTCGCGTAAGCTCGATGCGCCGGAAAGGTCCACGTCGAACAATCCGCCAGCCCGATTTTGAATATTGAAGAACCCCAGAGTTCCTAGCCCTTGCCCGCCATTGAGCGAAGCCAACAATGGGCCTTGCAAAGCGCTTTGAATTCGGGTTCCAGCGACTGTCCCGGAACTGCCATCCACGCCGGTTAATCCCAACTGATCTGCGACACGTCCGGAAGCGGCAAACGAAGAAGTTCCGCTCGTCTTGTCGATCAATTCAATACCATTGCCATTGGACTGAATTCTCGCTTCGAGCTTCGTCGAGTTTACCGCGTTGATCGCAGTCAGCATTTGCCCGATCGTAGCCGGTGCTTTCGTTGCATTGAGATCGATATTGAGCGACGTTCCGTCTTTCAGGGTCACGTTTAGATCGTCACCTGATCCAAAAGCGATACCACGCCCGTCTCGAAGGGTGTGCAGGCGAGTAGAGGACGTAAGAAAAACCAAGTCGTCACCGGTTGCGCTGCTGCTGGCAACGTCGATTCCAGAGAATCCCAACTCGGCCGCAGTTCGACCGCTATCGACTTCTTCGACTTTCAAATTCGAGGTCGTTGAGCCCGAGATGTCGGTTAGGACGATGCGGTCGCCGTCGGTCTTTGCATTTACTTTTAAACCGTCGGTCGAATTGATTTTTTTAACGACATCCTCGATCGTAACCGCTCCACTGAGATCGATTTCACGGCTAGTCCCGCTGCGATCGGTAATCGAAAATTTCCCGCGAGCTATACCCGCGCCGCCTCGAAGTTCGTCGAGGACAGTTGTCGAATCGACGAACCCGCCTGTTCGAACGACGAACTCTCCCGCTTGAATAGTTTCGGAAGCACTCGTGAAGGTATTGGACGCAGCAGCGCTGGTCTGAGCGGTTTGAAGTGTTCGAAGGGAATAGTTGCCAGGTACTGGACTTCCTGTATTTCGTACGCTTACCGAATCGGGAACGCTGGACGTAGCATTGATACTCGATAGTGTAGAAGTCGTGCCCAGCCGAGTCGACTGAAGTTCGATCCCAATAATCGTCGCGGTGAGCTCGTTGAGCGCGATTTGCTGCGCCTCATAGCTCTTGACTCGAGCTTGCAGTCGATCACGTGGAATTGCCGAAATAGCAACCAGTTGATCGACGGTAGAGGTGATGTTGGTCCCGGTTATAAGACCGATATTGCTTTGTATACGACCCATGGTGTTTTACCTACAGTTCCCAGCTTTCCAAGCCTCGCGGGAAACGCAAAAGCCCGGAATACTTCTTGTTTATTCGACATAATGATTGCCGACCGTCCAGGGATTTCGAAATAGATTGCCTGAAGCGGCGGGTGCTCGGGAACCACGGTTCAGAATTTTGGCGATAAAAAAACGTGTGTTGAAGAAAGGACTTCAACACACGCCTGATCATTTTTGGTATTGTTCTCTCGTTCAGTCGACTCACCCCAAACCGTTCGACTGTTGTGGCTAGCAACGCCGAAGTCGGTGAGCATTGGTTGCTTGATTGGCTTCGAGTCAGCGTATTACTCTGAGACTCGAAGCCGTAGATGTTTCAACCATCATCTTGAGACTAACGGATCGACAAAGCTTATCGCAGCAGAGCGAGGACGTTTTGAGCACTTTGATTAGCGATCCCCAGAACGCTAGTACCCGATTGAACGAGGACTTGAGCGCGAGTGAGGTTCGCCGATTCCTTCGCGAAGTCGGCATCGCGAATCGAGCTTTGGGCTTCGTTCAGGTTAGCAAGCGTATCGCTGAGCGACACCGAGTTGCTTTCCAAAGCCGTTCGTTGGAACGCACCCAATCGACCGCGAAGGCTGGTAACTTTGGTGATAACCGCGTCGATTACTTCCGCTGCTCCGTTGGTATCCGTAGCCAAGCTCTTAACTTGTCCGCTAGCGAGTTCGAACAATCGTCCGCTTGGTCCACCGAGTTTGCCAGTCGAAAGCGAACCGATTCCTAATCGAGCTTGTTGGTTGCTGACAACGTCACCACCGAGCTGGAACAATGCACCGCCGCCGGTAATATCGAAGTTCACCGACGTGGTCGAGTCAGCCGTTACAGTCAGGCTCAAGTCCAGCGAAGAGGTGTTGATCGACAACGTGTTGCCTTCACCGGTTGCGGAGTAACCGTTAACCGATGCAACGATATCCGAGCCAGTCTGTCGAGCGGATGAAAGGCCGGTCTTGAACGTGCCGTTGGTTCCTTCTGAGATGACTTCCACGCTAACAACGGATTTTGAGCCGTAGCTTGTGCTGGATAGTTTTAAATTTCCTGCGTCATCTTCAGCCTGGATTCCGGTCGCATCTTTCACTAGGTTGATCGATTGAACGATGTTCGCTAGCGAAGCACCTTTCTGGAATTGGAAGACTTCCGATCCTGTTCCACCGGTCAACTGGAATACCAGGTCAGCGATTAGGCCACCACCTTGGCTGCCACCGGTAAGGTTCGCAACGACTGGAGCACTTTCATTGTCGATGTCGTAGATGCCGTTACCGTTTCCGGTAGTTAACGTGGCAGTATAGTCGTCGAGCGTGTTGATAGCATCGCGAATCGTAGACAGATTAACCGTTCCAGCATTTCGCACGTTGACGATGATGTTGCCATTGCTATCGACTGACGCACTAGCCGCACCCGCAGCGATCGAGTTGCTTTGAGTAACGGTAATGGTTTTGTCGAAGGCCGCCGATGACGTTTTCGCTTCAACCGTGATGACTCCATCCAAGTCCGTACCGGTCGTGACCGAGGTAGGCGTGTTGGTTCCAAAGTCGGTTGCGCTGAACAAGGCAGTTCCGTTCAACGTTTGTCCTGGGACAAGCTGGAACGTGCCATCGGTGTTGATCGCGGCCGCAACTTGATTGACTGTAGCTCCATCAGCAACGGTAACGTTCAATTTGTTGGTCGCAACATCGTAAGTTGCGGCTGTTGAACCACCGGTCGAGAAAACGATTTGCGTCGAATTCCCGAGCGTCCCACCGGCATCACCGCCACTGGTCGCTTGGAGGCGGAAGTTAGATACTGCCGCTGGATTTGTTCCACCTGAAAATACACCAGCGTTCACTCCGTTGGCGCTAGTGGCATATTTATAGGTTCCGTTGGTGGTGTTGGAGGCGATAAAATCTCCCGATAGATCGGTATTGATCGTGTTGGAAATATCAGCGATCGTTGCTCCGGCCGCAACGGTGACCGTAATTTTGTTCAACGTCGAATTATAGACCGCTCCGTTGGAGCCACCTGAAGTGAATTCTAAAGTTGTTGCGTTTCCCTTAGCACCGTCAGCCGCACCACCGTTCACAGCCGTTAAGCTGAACGTACCCGCAGCAACTGTGTCGGTACCTGCAGTAAACCTACCAGTGAAGGCACCTGCATCGCCAGCGACAACGGTCGACGATCCTGCAGCGGCGTTCGAAGCCGCGAATGTTCCCTGGGTATTGATGTAACCAGCGATGTCTGTATGAGAATCACCAGCCTTGACATTCAACGTCAAGATGTCGGTGTTCGCATCATAGACCGCGGAACCGGTACCAGCGGCACCGGAGCCAAACGCGACCTGGACGGTCGTGTTGTTGCCCTTGGTTCCATCCGCAAGGCCATTGTTGACTGCGGTAATATCAAAGTTGATACCGCTGCTGGCGAGCGTAATTGGAGCACCAGCAACCGTCGACGCTTCGGCGTTTGGAACATAAGCTCCGGCCAAGGAGACTGCTTTAGTCGCTTCAGCACCAACTGTGTAGGAGTTTGCAAGGCCCACATCGACGACTGCGTCCACGACTGAACCGGCGGTACCAAACGTAATCGTACCAGTCGATTTTGCAGCCACCGTCGACGAGGCTGGAACTCCCGAATTGCTAATCGTTGCCCGAGTCGCGGCCGACGAAATGCTTACGTTGACGCTGATGTTACCGGTTGCACCAAGGTTAGCTTGGTCGATTTTGAGGTCGCTTACCGTGCCAAAACCCGTTCCGGCTTTGGTGATAAAGTCGAGGCTACCATCGAGAAGCTTACGACCCTGGAAAGTCGTCGTTTGAGCGATTCGATTGATCGCTTCGAGCGAGCTGTCTACTTGGAGCTGGTTAGCTGCGATTTCGTCATCGCTCAACGCTCCCTTGTTGGCTGCTTCAGTAACCAGACCACGGATGTCGTTAAGCAAGCTGCTGACCTGGCCCAAGGCGCTATCAGCGGTTCCGATGATTTGACTTGCACGTTGTGTATTGGAAAGAGCTTTGTTGATGCTCGTAATATCGCTGCGAAGCGATTCGCTAGCGATCAAACCTGCCGGGTCATCTTTACCGCTGTTGATGCGGAGACCGGTGCTCAATCGCGTGAGCGCGGTTTGAAGGTCGTTGTTTGTACGTTGCAACCGAGTCTGAGCGGTTAGCGAACTTACGTTCGTATTAATTCTTGTCATGTTGTAATAACTCTCTTAACAGATTGAACTGAACCAAATTCTTGAACCACACGCAAAGCCGCCACAGCTTGGCGTCAATTCACAATCATGAATAGGAAGATCAGTCCCTTCAAAATCTGTGAACCAGTAACCATAGCATCGGATTCGGCAACGCTAGCAAACACAAATCTTTATTTTCTTTTGAATTCTTCTTGAGTTTGGGTAGCTACAGTTACCCTTGTCGACACAACCATTACGATCCGAAAGGATTTCTTAATCCTTTGCAGCGTGCCCATGCCAAAAAATTGAGCCATCCAGCGAAAACTCCACAGGCCCTTAACACGACGAACTTTTTGCTCAGGGCAATAGGTTCGTCATATGAAGGGCCTGTGGAAGGGGCTCACCATGGAAAGTGCGAGCTACTTACCTTGATCGTCTCCGAGACCTCGGAGTTCCGATGGTTGGATGTGATTAGCCTTGCGGTTCTCTCGCTTGATGGCTTCATATACTTCTTGACGGTGGACAGGAATATCGTTGGGTGCTTGAATCCCAAGTCGAACTTTGTCACCGCGGATGTCCACGATCGTAACGACAACGTCGTCTCCGATCATGATGCTTTCGTCTCGATGTCGCGACAGCACCAGCATGAGCGACTCCTTTTTCACATTTTGGCTGCATCCAGTGCAGCCTGTGGGTAATTCTTGATGGTTAAGTGATTACGATTGCCGCAAATATCAGTTCGATGTAGTAAAACAGACAACGTAGAGTAAAACTCGCTCGTCATCGAATGACCGGATATATCATCGGCATGGATCTTATCGGCGCACAGCCGTTGCTCAATGAAGTTGTGCGAAAGGTTTCCGCCAAGATGAACTATTCGGAATCTAACGGTAAATAGGAAAACGGCAACTTTTTCCTTTCAATCGAAGTTTGCGTTCTCTAACGTTTATGGGGACCCATGTCGGGAAAATGGATTGCAGCGGGAGCAATCGATATTCTTTGACTAGTCGGCAAACTTTGACTGTCCGTTCCATTCACTCATACGACGATGATGTACTTCGAACGGGACATTCATCGTCCCTTTCATTGTTATTTTGGCAATGCATACTTTCGCTCGACAATAGAAACATTTTCACTGTGAATCGAAGAAAACCATCTCATCTGAGATTGCACGTAGAAAACAGCTCGAAGAACTCACCAGTCCAAGAACGACCAGCAGCGCCCGACGAAGTCGCAGCCTGCCTCAAATCGTTTGCCGAAGCTACCGGCTGGGCCGTTCGTTCGAACGCAACGAAGCGCTACTCCAATGGTTCAGGTTGGATTCAGGAAGAGGACTTAGCGAATCATGCAGCAATGCGCGCCGATTCAAAGGCACCGACGCCAAAGAACGATACTCATTCCAGTGATGCGACTGTCGGTCGGCGGTGGCGACTTGTCGACGCGGCACCGATGGATGGCATCATGTCAGCCGACGACTTGGCGCACTTTCCAACCGTGACACTCGAACATGCAGAGCATCTGCTTGTCACGATTGAAGAGCTCGTTATCCGACTTGAAAAGGCTGAGAATGCCCTTCGACGACAGGAAGCAGAATTAGCTACGGGCGTTAGCGTTTCGCGTAATCCCGACGAGCAAGTGGAATTAGCCGACCGCATCGAAGCCATTCTGGCAGGGAGCGCCAAATCAGTGCATGCCGTAGCCGCTGCGGTCTATTTGCTCGATGAAACTACTACGAATCTCAAGATGCGAGCTTGTTGGGGATTGCCGACATCAAAATTGGCAGAGCCCGCCCGTCCGTTACGAGGGTCTCTCGGCGATCTTGAAGCTTTGTTGGGTAACGCGGTGCTCCTCGAAGATACCCACTCCATGCCCGATTGGCCAAGTCCAGAAGACTTTGCTTCGGCGATCGTCGTTCCGATCGGTTCCTCGACAATGCCACACGGCACCATTTGGTTTTGGTCGGAAGCACCGCGCAAGCATTCAATGACCGAAATCGAAGTTGCCAATCTTGCTGCCGGCCGAATCATGGGGGAACTCGAACAATCGTTGCTGGGTAATGAAGTCAAACAAGCCAAGACGCTCAGAAAACAAATCGATGCCGCTGGCAATGCTCAAGCCGCACGACTTCCCGATTCGCAGCCTTTACACAAAGACTTTCAATTCGATGGCTGGACGTATCAAGATAGTTCGATGGGCGGCGGATTTCATGATTGGGATATCACGCCCAATGGGATGATGGTCGCATCGGTCGGCAGTGCATCAGGCAGTGGCCCTCAAGGAGCGCTCGTCGCAACCTCCGTTCAATCGGTCGTGAAAACATTGTGGCCTAATGTCTCTTCACCAGCTCAGATTTTGCGAGGTGCGAACGACGTGTTATGGGGGGCTTGCGAAACCGACTGGACAGCTTCCTCGGCACTTTTTCAAATCAATCCAGAAACTGGCTACGGTTCCGTTGCGATTGCTGGACTTGTACAGGCCTTCATCGTATCCCAGCGCGGCTTTCGCCCCATCGGATCGCAAGCACCGTGCTTGGCCCAACAACCCGATGTGACGTACACAAATCAGCGGTTTGTTTTGCAACCGAATGAAGTCATGATCGCCTTCAGCGACACCGTTGTTAAAAACGTGTCAGCCTTGGCTGGCCCGCACCAACGCAACCGACGAGCGATCGCCAAGTCGCTTGATCAAAACGAGCTTTTGCAAAGCGTTCGACAGATGATCGGTGAGTCGAGTTCGGATATCGCATCTCACTTGGCCAGAATGTTGCCGAGCATCACTGAATCGGCAAAATCGGGTCGTGATCGTTCCTTGATTGTAATTCAGAACTGTCGGAAATCGGTCTCTTGCAAATCATTGAAATAGCGCCTTGCACACTCCATAATAGGATTGGCGATGCATCGTTAGTCCGATGGCTCTTCCGCAGAAACTGTGGATGGTTTTCGTGATCCGCAATCGATTTTAGCCGTGAAATACAAGGAAAACACTGGACTGAGTGATTGCAAAAACCAAGGTTCGCTTTCTGACCGGAAATGCTTACCCAAAAAATTGCTATGGTTTGGATGGTGCAATGAGTTTGGCGGATGGATTTACAAGGGGTGGCTCCGATGTCCAAAGTATTGCCACAAAGTCTTTGATCGGACATGATGGTTGTGCCGGGAGAAGCGGAAGCGGGCTCTGCTGGGAAGCAACTCGCTGAGGAATATCTCGGTCTCCGATGCGTCAAAGGCGCTCGGCAACCCGCCGGACTGATCGTCTGGTGGGTTGTTTTTCTTCAACTTTGGACATCGGAGTGATGCCTCAAAAATCCAATGCGAAACGGGCATCCGTTGAAACTTCGGTTTTCTATTCGTAACGATAGATAGTCAATTTTGACCTACAGATTTTGCGGAAGAGCCAGTCCGATTACGGTTCACCGATTCGGAAAATTACGAGACTTGGGATAAAAAGCCAGGGAAGGAAACATAGGATGGAGAGCTTACCATTCGACTATCGTCGAGTTTTTTCAGCTATGAATACCTATTCGGTTTCCTACTTGCTGGTTGGTGGCTTAAACTTTTTTTTGCTGCATAAGCCCGTTACCACCCAAGATATCGATTTGCTTATTGACAATACCCCTCAAAATCGAAAATGCTGCGAACGTGCGCTGAGTGCGATCGACGCTGAATGGGGGAGACAGGATCTAGACTGGGGGCTCGTTTCAAACAAGCCCTCCGGTTGGCTTTCGGGCCAAAGCGTTTTCTGTTTGTTGACTAAATTCGGACCAGTTGACATCTTTCTGGAACTTCCTGGGATTCCGAATTTTCAAGAAGCTTCAATTAGGTCGGTCGCATTCGAACTAGACTCCGTCGAGTCTGTGCGATTGATTTCTGCGAGCGATCTCCTGGCCTGTCAGTTTGCCATTCCAGAAATCTACCGCAAGTCGGAACGAATCGCATTCTTGAAAGGAGCACTTGGAAATGGATAGTGCTTCTGACAATGGTCGTTCGTTGGAGTTCGACGAGGAACATACAAAACGCGATCGAAGAATAAGCGAGCAACAACGACGGCAGTGGGCGGATGGGTTGATATCGAGTTTGCCAGATTCGCAAAGCTATCGAGCGGCTTGCACGCCGCAAGCTCGATTGAAGGAACAAGCTTTGCTTATACAAATCATAGAACAGTGCAAAACCAATCCATTGCCAGAGTGCCAATCATGAGCGGCGTGAACGAGGAAGCAGTTTAACTTCGTTCATTATGAAACGTCTTCACTACGCGTAGCGTCGGCGGCGAATCCAACCGCTATAACTTCCCATCGCGAGTATCACCATGAAAACGGAATTCGGTTCGGGGACTGCACTCAATACATCTCTTGCGATTTCCTGAACAATGGGGACGGCAGTTGACGGGAGAACGTAGCCAAAATTAGGATTGGAATAGCCGGCTGTATATTCTAATCCAATTGGCGATGCACCATAAAGGACCGAATATGCAGCCAAGCCAGCAAGGTAACCACCGGCGTTCGTTGCGTGAATCGTATCGCCGATGAGTTGGTTTGCATTCGTTAAGCCAGGCAATCCCCCCGGACTGTTCACTCGATCCAGGACAGCATTAAAGACATGTCCTGCCGGAATGAGCTCAGCATTAGGCACCGCGATGCGTAACTCCTGCATGAACAAGCTATACGTCAATGCCGACGGGACAAAGGGGCTATCCAGCGTAAAGTCCTGACGATTCCAAGTTGTCTGGAAGGGAGCGGCGACTGTGTTACTCGCCCATATCGCATAAATCAGAACTCGACTATTCGCATTGGTACTATTCCCTCTAAAGTCACTGATGAACTGTTGAGCAGCTTGCACTTCTTGTCGAATCGTCGGACCATTAAAAGGTTGAAGGACCAAAGCGTCATATTGAACCGATGCAAAATGCTGGGGCCACGAACCCGGCGCGGTGATTATGTCGCCGGCTTGAACGGGCGTCGCATGCATTGTTGTCAACGAATTACCTGGCCGGATTTGATATCCAACGGTCCAAGGTTCTTGAATACCTGACGCAGCTAATTCTGGTAACCGATTGGGTACGATGAGGTTACCGGTAAGACTATTGCCGATATGATACGTTACTAATTCGGCAATCGAATTTTTAGGTGCCGATATTAATAAAAAGACAACTCCAATGAAACCCAACAGAGGCTTGAACTGCATTTTGCCAACATTCCTGATTAAATTCGACCGTGCTTAATTACCTCATTGTATCCGAATATAGTGTTATCTCAATGAAGAAATGTTTGGCTCTTCCGCAAAATCTGTCGGTCAAAATTGACTATTTATCGTTACGAATAGAAAACCGAAGTTTCAACGGACACCCGTTTCGCATTGGATTTTTGAGGCATCACTCCGATGTCCAAAATTGAAGAAAAACAACCCACCAGACGATCAGTTCGGCTGGTTGCCGAGCGCCTTTGGACATCGGAGCCATCCCTTGTAAATCCATCCGCTAAACTCATTGCACCATCCAAAACATAGCAATTTTTTGGGTAAGCATTTCCGATCAGAAAGCGAACCTTGGTTTTTGCAATCACTCAGTCCAGTGTTTTCCTTGTATTTCACTGCTAAAATCGATTGCGGATCACGAAAACCACCCACAGTTTCTACCGGAAGAGCCAAATGTTTAAGTTTCAGTGTTCCCAAGGTACCCGACTTTGAATGAATTGTTCGAGCTTCGCCGCACTGCCGTCATCGACCAAATCGTGTCCGAAGGATTGATAACGCATGTCGATTGGTTTCAAGAAATCGATTCTACCAACGCATATTTAAAGCGGTTTTTGAACCAAAACCCTGTCTCGGGCTTGCCGCGTTTGGTTCTGGCGGACCGACAAACCGCCGGACGGGGGCGAGGGAAGAATGCCTGGTGGTCGCCGGATGGCTGCTTGATGTTTTCTCTCGCTTGGCGTCCCTCTAAAACAGACATTCACGAAAACATCGAATGGCAATCGAGGCTAGTTCAGTTGCCGCTGGTCGTCGGTATCGCCGTTGCGAAGGCTCTCAGTGGCTTTCTGAAGGATGGAAATTCTGTTAAAGTTAAATGGCCCAATGACGTCTACATCCACCAAAAAAAAGTATGCGGCATACTCATCGAGAGTATCGTCGGTGTCGACGAGCCGTTTTGGATTGTCGGTGCTGGCGTCAATGTGCTCGTGCCAATTGCCGACGCGCCCGAACCGATCCGATCCAACGCGACTAGCCTACATTTAGAATGCGCTCGATCCTTCCGAGAAACACTCTGCGTCGAATCGATACTGCTCGCCATTGTTCAATCGCTTCAAGCGACCTTTGACGACTGGCAATCCAATAATGACTTTCTTCATCAAGTCTGGTCGCAGCATTGCTTTCTGACGGATCGCTTGGTCGATATACAAACTTCGGGTCGCAATCTTCAAGGCACTTGCATCGGAATCGATGATAGCGGAGCGCTTGTCCTGCGAGATCAAAAAGGACTTCTTCACTGTGTGCTTAGCGGCGTCGTCCAATCGTGGCAGTAGGACTAGGGTGACTGACTTATGTCAAGCCAATGAAGTAAACGAGCCAACTATGAAAATATGGATCGATGCAGATGCCTCACCGCGAGACGTAAAAGAGCTCGTCTATCGAGCTTCAACGCGTCTTAAACTGCCGGTCGTCTTGGTAGCCAACCAATCTATTTGGGTTCCTATCGAGAACGGGCTTGTTACAAGTGTGACGGTATCTGATGGCGCCAATATTGCCGATCGATATATTGTTGAGAATGCGGATTTCGGAGATGTCGCGATTACCGCCGACATTCCGCTAGCGGCTCAATTGGTCGAAAAAGGTGTTTTTGTCATCGACCCGCGCGGCGAAGAGTATGACCATCGCAATGTGTTGGGGCGATTAGCCGCTCGCGATTTTCTCGACGCGGCTCGAGGGGCCGGCCTAGAGATGTCTGGGCCCGCTCCCTACAGCCCGAAAGACCGGAACGCATTCGCGTCGGCACTCGATCGTGTACTAACTCGCGCGATAAAAACGAAGCCCTCTCAAAGGCGGGAGGACTAGTAGCGACTCTTAAGCCTGAAGCGCGCAAACAACAAAGGTTTTTGAGCTCAATTCAATTTTGGTTTCGAAATGAAAATCTCATCGCCCAAATTGTTTAAGAAGACCGTACAATGGTGCCTCCCCTCAAACTTTCCCATCGGAGTCGCTTCCATGAAGACCTGTCTCTTTACATTCTGTTGCTTTCTGTCGACGGCCTTGGTTTCGGCAGGAGAGAATTGGACGCAACTTCAAGGTGACGCGCGACGTTCCGGCAATGCAATTCACGCTGATTTTTCCGACCGACTTGGTCTCGTGGGAGCCGTCGCGCTCACCGATGGCGTCTATGCTTCGCCCGTAGTCGCCGACGGGATAGCCTACGTGGTAGACGGATCGGGTGTTGTTTTCGCCATCGATGCAATATCACTTGACGTGAAGTGGAAATATGCGACGCGCGGCGGGATGACGAACTGCAACAATATCGCTTCACCAGTCCTGGTCGGCGATTTTTTGCACGTCGGTACGATGGCGGGTTACTATTATGTGTTCAATCGAATAACAGGCGAGGTTGTACGCGAGCTCGATTGCCATGAAGCAATTTTTTCGAGTCCCGTTGCTGGAGATCATCGTGTCTACTTTGCAACGATTGGTGCACAGATATACGCGGTTGAGCCGAATGGTTCAACAATTTGGACCTGGGACTTTGTGAAGGAGGTCATCGGATTCGAAGGCGATCGTTGGAAAGGTGAAGATTGGCTTGCCCAACGACCGGAGCGTGTAACTTGGCGCGATCACTTTGTTTGCTCGCGCGAGCTTTGTTTGATCGACAAGACATTGGTGATACCAGCAGGTGGTCGAACCGTGTTTCTTGACGACAGCGGTGACTCGGCAAAATTGAGAATCTCTGGTGAGATTCCGACCTATGACGGTAAAGAATTTCCGGCGACGTTTGGACAGAGTGCCGATGCGGACGGAAATGTCTATGTCCAGTGGCATCGTCGCGATAATGCAGGCCGCGTCGAAATTCTTAAAATCTCCGATAAAACACTCGAAACCGATTTCGTGAAAGGAACACAGACGGCGATCCAACTTCCCGGATTGCTCAGTTTTTCAGCCGTCAGCATTCGCGGCAAGGATGTCTATCGAACTCGACCGGAACAAGGTTACGGGCTATGTCGGCATTCCGCTGGCATTGATGAACCCGAAGTTCTATGTGTGGCACCATCGATCTGCGCTCCCGTTGTCACTCGTCGGCATGCAATCTATGGTGGATTGGACAGCAAGCTTTACGTTGTACCCATTCATGGTGGTGAGACTCAGTCGCTATCAACCGCTTTCGCTTCGCCCATCTCAGCATCGGTAGCGGTTGCCGATGGCCGAATCTTTGCTCCGTGCGAAGATGGCTATCTCTACGTTTACGGGAATGGCGGAAAGGGGGCGTTGCCGACTCGAAATTTGAATTTACATCGGATACGAAGTCCCCTGCGTGGTCGATTTGCCGATTCGAAGTTTGATTGGTATACCAACTACGGAAACTTTGGTTCAACCAATTCCAACGAGCAAGGGCTTCGACCACCGTTACGAATGCGATGGGCACGTCGTCTCGAAGGAACGGTGAAGCATCTGCCGGTTTGTGGTGGCGGTCGACTCTATACGCACACGGCCGAAGGCCAAGTCATCGCTTGTGAACAGGATACAGGTCGAATCCTTTGGCGACGCTACTGGCCTGACGTTTATTTGTCGTTCACTTCGCCACTTTACATCGACGGCAAGTTGCTGGTCCCGCAAGCGGGCTTGAAACAATCTCGAATGCGATGCCTAGATGCCTCGACTGGTGATTTGCTTTGGGAAGCACCCTTTTCGGGTTCGCCAAGTTGGAGTCGGCAGTTTCCGCCGGTCGTCCATGGAAATGTCGCCATTTACGCATCGGGTTCTGGACAATATGCCGCCCAGGGAACGGAAAAGCCCTTTGTTTTCAAAGGAACACCAACCGAGTCGGCCGATGGTGCCGAAGTCATGAGCTGGATCTACTCGAACGACAATCCATATTACCCACGCGATAATCGTCCGTTGCTGTGGGCTTGGGATCTTGATACGGGGAAGGTTGTTTGGCAAAAAGATTTTTCCGAGTTTGGTCGAGGCGGAAACGATTGCGGGATTTGCGTCATGGATGGAAAGCTTTTTTACTCGACTTTCTTCGGCTACTCGGCCAGCCAGCGCGCTCGACGTGGCTTGACCGTCGACAACAATGGCATGACAGCTTGTCTCGATCCGCTCACCGGTGAAACGATATGGCATACGACCGACTACTATGTGACTGCCAAATGTACGCTGAGCGCTCGTGATGGGCGACTTTATATCGGTGGCAACAATCGTCCCAACGAGTCGACCGACGATCGATTTGTGTGGTGTCTCAATGCCATTGATGGTTCGCTTGTTTGGAAATCCGATCCGATCTCATCGGCGTTAAACGTCGTGAGCGTTGGCGAAAAATATATCTTTTCGAACGCGCTGCGCGGTCGCGGCAATGTATTTGATCGAGAAACGGGCCATGTGATCGGTGGGGTCGATCACAACTATGCTTGCTGTCGCTTCACGCTTTCCGAACCTTACATCCTAGGTGCCAACATGGACATGATCGATCTCTCGAAAGGTAGCCAGTTGGTATCGACCGGTCCGGCCATCGATTCGCGAGAGTGCTTGGGCGCGGTTGTCTCCAACGGTCGAATTTTCTACACATCCCAGGCCAGCGGATTTATCGTGTCGCAAACGTATGGCGAAGAAGCAGAATCCATTCCCGCCGCGTGGGTTCGATCGCCATAGTTCCACCATCCCAACCGCACACCGGCTGATGAATAATCCTGGCTAGGTCGCCAGACTCAATTCAACGTTCGCTATCTTCCAACTTCTGAGCCACCATAAACCGATACGCCTGCTCGACATTCTTGGCAAAGACGCGACCGTCGAAAAGCGAACTAAGATCGCGTTGCCTTGCGAGTTTTGCACGAAGATTCGCTAGCTCCTCCGGCTCTCTCGCGAGTCGGATTGCCAGAGCTTCGTACTCCGCTTCACGATAGGTAATCAGTTCAGGCAAACCGAGAGTATTTAAGAGACTGCCTGCAACGCGCGATGCGAACGTCTCTCCAGTAAGCGTCACGATAGGAACACCCATCCGCAACGAAATGCCAGCCGTCGCGTGTCCATTGTAAGGAAAGGTATCGAGCGAAAGATCGGCGAGTCGATGCCGCGCGGCGTGTTCGGCAATATTCATGTGCGTTGCAAAAACAAGTCGACTTGGATCGATTCCATTTGCGATCGCTTCACGTCGTAGATTCGCGACAGCTATCGAGTTCCACTCGGGCAACCAAAGCACACTTCCTGGAACCGAACGTAGGATTCGCATCCAAAGCACAAACATCGACCGAGTCAATTTTTGGTTATTATTGAACGAGCAGAATACAAAACCTTCATCCGGTAGTCCGCATTGGCTACGTGAAAAAATGGTGGACGAGATCGAGTATTGACGGTCATTGACCTGATAACAGTCGGGCAAATGGACAAGTTTTTCATTAAAATTGGGTTGCTGCGACGATGGGACAACAAATTCATCGACCAAAATATAGTCGTAAGCATTCGAGCCCATCGTGCTAGGGAAGCCGAGGTAGTTCACTTGAATGGGAGCTGGTCGCAAGGCAAGGATTTCCGGACGCGATCGCGTTGTATAGCCTTGAAGATCGATCAAAATATCGACGCCATCTTCGGCGATCCGCCGAGCCGAAGCTTCGAACGATTCTGATTGGATATCGGAAAAGCGATCGAAGGCGTTCACAATACGCGACCGAATCGGACGGCCATCGTCACGACCATACGAATAGCCTAAGACTTCGAATCGATTTCGATCATGGGACTCGAAGAGTTCGGCGACTAAATAGGCTACCGCGTGATTGCGAAAATCGCCTGATAAATATCCGAGCTTGATTTTGTCATTGCGAAGCTGAACCGTGGACCCACCAACGATGCGATACATCGGCGCAGACGGAGTCGGAAGTCGCTTAGCCCAATTCTCCATACATTGACGCTGCTCGATCGCCGTCGTGGCTATCGGAAGCGTGATAAAACAATAAGGGGACGCGAAGTGTGACGGCTGGTTGCTTTCCGAAGATGCGATGGCTTGAACGATGCGTTGCGATAATTCAGTCAAGCCATCCCATTGGCAGAGATGCTGGAGTTGGTGAACGAGTGCTGTTGCGAATTCACAACAACTCAGAGCATTTTGCAATGCCCTTTGGTACGAAGCCGCTGCTAAAACATGATTGTTTTGCTCTTCGTAGACGACACCCAAGTTAAAATGAGCATCAGCATATTCAGGATGCAGTTGAATCGCTTTTTCATAAGCATTCACCGCCAGCGCGATTTGGCCGAGATTCTTGAAAGCATTTCCGATATTGAGTTGAATCGCGGCTACATCTGGAAGGTGCACGCCTGCTCGTTGATAGGCTTGTAACGATTCAAGGTATTTACCACGACGAAAAAAGTCGTTTCCCAATTCATTTTCGGTAGCCCCCTGCGGTGTTTCTGCCTGGTTCATAAACAACACGGATCTTTTCTGTGTGCATTGTTAGCCAGGTGGCCACTTCTGTTTTTTGCCACCTAGCAAATGTAGATGCAGATGCGGCACTTCTTGTCCGCCGTCACCTCGGCAGTTGATGACAACGCGATAGCCCCCTTCGGCAATTCCAAGTTCACGGGCAATACGCTGCACCACGATGAAAAGATGCCCGATCAAAGCTTGGTCTTCAGGCGCGACCTCTTCAAGCGACGGGATTGGTTTCTTCGGAATCACCAGAACATGTACTGGTGACTTTGGATTGATGTCGTGAAAAGCTAAGCTCAAATCGTCTTCGTAAACGATCTTAGCTGGGATTTCTTTGCGGATGATCTTCGAAAAGACAGTATCAGACATCGCTATTTGGTTTTTTGTTTCTTCTTGAGTTCGGTTTCAATCTGACCGATGAAGACCTCGAAATCAGGTGTCGCGCCCGGGGCTTTTACCGCTTCGCGAGCCGACTTGAGGGCAGCTTCTAGATCGCCAGCTTGAAACTGTAGATGAGCAATGGTGTCGAGCACCGTTCCTTTTTGATCGGCAGGAACTTGCGGTAAAACAGCTTCCGTTGCTTTGATCGCTTCGAGAACCAACTTTGGATTCTTGATGTGACCGGCATTGGAAAATTCGTAAATGCCCCAAGTCAAAGAAGCGAGTTCGATGGGCCGGGCGGAAAAATCTTTAAATACGTCTTGAGCAAGAGTAACGACAGCAGGATCTTCGGAGCGAAACTGTATCATCAAGTCAAATTTTAAGAACCTTGTTTGCTTGATAATACTCGGCGATTTTATTTTCCCTAAAAAACCATCGACCATTTCGAATGCGGATTCTATCTTGGCCGGGGAAGGATCACCGTTGGTAGGATCTTGAAGAAGCTGTGCAAGTGTTTCCTTAAGCGATTGTAAATCCTGCTCTTCATTGTACTGCGAGGCAAATGCATCGCGATCCCATCGATCTTCGACAACTTGCTCAAGCGGCTTATCTATTTCCATCGGGTGCCCGATCCATTCAATTTTGCCATCCTTGCCGACGATGAACGCACATGGAATACCACTCAATTTTGCGGCAACCGGATATGCAAGCTTGGTGGATTCGTCTGGATCGGTTGTCAACGAATAGACCTTGGTGAGTTCATCGAAAGTAACGGCTTCTCCGTCCTTGCTACCAGCCTGTCGCTTAAGGAACTCGCGAACCTCGTCGACCGGTTCATCACTGACGCTGATAATCTGAACTTTGCGATCAGCATAATCCTGCTGAAGTTTTGCAAGATGCGGCATGCTCTTGATGCATGGTCCGCACCAAGTCGCCCAAAATTCGACGACATATACATTGCCGCTTTCGAAATTGGTCACCTTCGGATATTTACCTACACCCTGTTGTATCCAATCGGAGATATTCAACGCGGGTGCTTTAGCGCCGATCGATAAGCGATTCTCCGCGTGAACGGGACCATAGAGCCAAAGGCAAAAAAGCACTAACAACGTCAACACAACGGCACGACGTAAAATAGAAAGCCGTTTCATTCGAGATACTCCAGAACAGGGAAGATTTTTTGAAGTTGATCGTTAGGAAGTTTTGTAAAGTGCGAGAAAGTCAAACTATCGCAATTCAAAACATTTTCTACGATGCCGTTGCACCGCAGAATACCTGAGAATCATACCCAAAAAGTCCAATGAAAGCTACAGCCAAGCGTGGCGTAGCCCTAGCAAGGTTTAAAAACGGTAATGCCAAGCGGCGGAAGGTTAATTTCCATCGACGAAGCCCGACCGTGATGCTCCCAATTTTCGTCGGCTTGTAGTCCCGGGTAATTTCCGACGTTGCTGCCAGCATAGAAAGAGGAATCGCTATTAAAAATCTCTCGATAGTATCCGGCTTGCGGCAGTCCCAATCGATAGCGGCGAACGACCGGCGTAAAATTGGCGACGACGACCAAGAAGTCGCTCGGGTCTTTAGCTTTCCGAATGTAGCTGACAATGCTATCGTCCCCATTCACGCAATCGATCCATTCAAAACCATGACCGTCGAAATCAAGCTGATGGAGCGCAGGTTCACGAACCACCATATGATTTAAATCGGCGAGCAATTTTTGAATTCCGCGATGAGTGTCCCATTGCAGTAAATCCCACTGGAGTTCGCCGTCATAGTTCCATTCGTGCCATTGTGCTAATTCGCTTCCCATGAAGAGGAGCTTTTTGCCTGGGTGCGTCCACATATAGGAATAGAGCAATCGAAGGTTGGCAAATTTTTGCCAAAGGTCTCCCGACATCTGAGCAATGAGCGACCCCTTGCCATGAACGACTTCGTCGTGTGAAAGCGGCAAGGCAAAGTTTTCGGTAAAGGCATAGATCAAGCTGAACGTGAGTTCGCCATGATGGTACTTTCGATGAATCGACTCGTGCCGCATATAGCGCAGCGTATCGTTCATCCAGCCCATATTCCACTTGATCGAAAAACCGAGTCCGCCGTAGTTGATCGGTCGGCTGACTCCGGGCCAAGCGGTCGATTCTTCCGCGATCGTAAGAACGCCCGGATACTGCGAATGAGCTTGTTCATTAAACTCGCGGAGCAAATGAATCGCTTCTAGATTTTCGCGGCCACCGTAGGCATTGGGCACCCACTCACCTTCTTTGCGAGAATAGTCGAGATACAGCATCGATGCGACGGCGTCGACGCGCAGTCCATCGATGTGATACTTGTCGAGCCAAAATAGAGCGCTGGTGATCAGGAAGTTGCGAATCTCGTCGCGTCCGAAATTGAAGATCATCGTTCCCCAATCAGGATGCTCGCCTTGACGCGGATCTTCGTGCTCGTACAGCGCCGTCCCGTCAAATCGACGAAGCCCGTGGTTGTCTTTTGGAAAGTGAGCTGGAACCCAATCGATGATGACCCCGATATCGTTTTGATGGCAATGATCGACAAAATACATGAAATCTTCGGGAGTACCGTATCGGCTGGTGCAGGCGAAATAGCCGACCGTTTGATAGCCCCATGAACCCGTAAAGGGATGCTCGGTAACCGGAAGCAATTCGAGATGCGTGAAGCCCATTTCCTTGCAGTATGTCACCAATTGGTGAGCCAACTCGCGATAGTTCATCCATCCGTGAACGCCGCCGGCACCCTTGCGCCAAGATGCTAGATGGACTTCATAAATCGAGATCGGCTTATCGGTCTGATTCTGTTCAGCGCGACGTTGCATCCATCCTTCGTCATTCCAAGTGTATCGATCCAACGGTTGAACGATCGACGCCGTTCTCGGTGGCAACTCGGCGAAGAATCCATACGGATCAGTCTTATCGAGAGTCTGGCCATCATGGGTTCGAATACGAAACTTGTACTTGCTACCAGCGTCGACATTCGGAACAAATAGTTCCCAAATTCCGGCCGGAATATGCTTTTGCATCGTATGCCCACGACCGTCCCAGTGATTGAAATCGCCGATGACCTGGACGCTTTGAGCATTGGGGGCCCAAACGGCAAAATTGACCCCGCCCTGACCGTCGACATCGCGCACATGGGATCCAAGACGATCGTAGATTTTCCAATGACGACCGGAACCGAATAGATATCGGTCAAAATCGCTGAAAAAACTGGGTACAGCGTGTGGGTCATGCATGTCTGAAATGCTTCCATTTTGATTAGCAACTCGCAATCGGTACGCCGGATTGGCCAGGCGCCGTTCCTTGGAATTCTCTCCTAGTTTAAGCGAGTCTGATTCCACGGGTAGAAGGCCTTCGTAAACCCCAGCCGGATGAATTCGTCGCATCGGTCGCTGGACTCCAGCATTTTCGTCCAATAACCACGCCTGCTGGCTCTGCGGCAAGAAAGCCCGGACGCTGATCGCCTTGCGACCATCGTGTTCGACTTCATGGGGGCCAAGGAATTCCGCTGGATTGCTGGTCGTGCCATCGATGACACTGGTAAGATTCTGCAGAGAAAGCTGCGTTTGCACTCGAAACTCCATTCACGAAACAAAGACAAAAAAAGGTTATTACGAACGGATTTCCATGCCCTAACGAGCGTTCAGCAACGTATTGCCAAAGAACTTTACCAGCCAATTGTCGGGTCGAATTCGCCATCGGATTTTCGATAAATATGGCAATCGCAATTCGCGTATTCGCGCTCGCACTATTTGTATGCCTGAAAAATGGAGCCATCTCAGTGTCGACGTTGCGTTTTCTTCAGCAGAAAACGCATTTGGTTCGGTAACAACAAAAGGTACATCGCGTGATGGCGATTTTTTATTCACGGGGGCCGAAGAACCCGTGGCTAGCGTCATCGGCTCAAATGTGGCGACGGAGGAAGCTGGGGCACGGGCAATCGGTTCGACTTGTAATTCGGTCATCGATTCGCCATCGACCGATTCTTGACCGGCAATCCATTGGCAATGGATCTGATGGAATTGCATCGCATGATCGATTCGACGCCACAAATCCGCATTTCGAATCGGCTGAACGCTCCCAAAATGTTCCCAACAATAATCGCTTTCTCGCCATTCGGTCAAACCGAATTGAAGTCCTCGCGATACATAGCGGCTTGTCGTCACCAGCGTAACGCGACTGGGTTGCTCTAACGCTTCCAATCCACGAACGACTGCCATGAGTGCAGCTCGTTCGGGTGCTTGGACCAACTCGGCATCACCGGCTTCTAGTCGCGTGCCTGCATCGAGATCTTCGAGGATGAATCGCCATCGGCCTCGTACGGAAATCGAAGCAGCGCCTACGGCGTTGGTTGCGACCGGAACTCTCGGACTTTGGCCATCGCAGAATAATAGAAAGTGTGGTTTGGGCACCATCACAAACGACTCCCAGGATTCAATCAACAATCGGAAACCCATCCTGGGTTGTTACCGCTCCATGGATGGCTTATCGGGATCATTACCGATAACCTTGATCCGAAAGCGGAAAATCTTTCGCAGATAGCACAGCTTTACGAACTCGCCACCCGTTGATATCGATTGTAACGAGTAGGTTGATTCGCTGACGATCAAGACGAGAATCGTAGTCGGTTAGGCGCTAATGCTTTTCCATTGGCCGTCTTTGGCGCTCGATAGGATTGCGTCGCACACTTTTTGCGTTTCGAGAGCGTCGCGAAAAGTCGGTGCAGTCGATGTTCCGGTTTCAACGCCCTTTAAGAAATCGGCAACATGGTGAACAAACGAATGTTCATAACCGATTTGTAGACCCGGCACCCACCAATGCTTCATGTACGGATGATCGCCGTCTGAAACGTGAATACTCTTCCAGCCTCGAAGCGGTCCTTCGTCGCGATAGTCATAAATTTTCAAACGATGCAAGTCGTGTAAATCCCAAGCCAACGAAGCGTTTTCGCCGTTGATTTCAAAGGTGTAGAGAGCTTTATGGCCGCGAGCATATCGCGTCGATTCGAACGTCGCCAACGAACCGTTTTTGAATCTCGCAATAAACGCTGCCGCATCATCGATTCCAACCGGTTTCTTCTCGCCCGTCAGAGCATGCGTGCGCTCTTTGACGAACGTTTCGGTCATTGCCGATAACGAATCGATTGAGCCGTTTAGCCAAATCGCAGTGTCGATACAGTGAGCCAACAAGTCGCCGGTTACGCCGCTGCCAGCCGCCTCGACGTCCAATCGCCACGTCGCAGCCCCACCAAGTGGGACGTCGGTATTAATCGTCCAATCCTGCAAGAATTGAGATCGAAAATGAAAAATCCGTCCGAGCATTCCTTTTTCGATCAACTCTTTGGCCATCGTCACGGCCGGAATTCGGCGATAGTTGTACCAAACCGTATTGAGCACCCCCGCCTTTTCGACGGCTTTGCACATCTCTTCGCCTTCGGCCGTATTCATGGCTAGCGGCTTTTCGCAAAGGATCATCTTGCCAGCTTGGGCGGCAGCGATCGAGATTTCTTTATGAAGATTATTCGGCGTGCAGATATCGATCGCATCGATATCCTTGCGATCCAAAAGTTTGCGCCAGTCGGATTCGATCGACGCATAGCCCCATTGATCGGCAAATGACTTTGCCTTTTCAGGATTCCTCGCACAAACCGCTTGAAGCACAGGCGTGTATTCGAGGTCAAAAAAATTGCTGACGCGATTGTAGCCATTGGAATGCGCACGGCCCATAAATCCGTAGCCGACCATACCGATACGAAGTGGTTTTTTTGTCATGATTTTTCAGAAAAATAGTTGGGAATAAAACTCGCAGTTACAACATCATGCATCGTGGGCGGCTGAGACTTGAATCATCTTCTCAAGGATCGTATTCCACGTTGACGCGGTTTCCAGCTTGGCATTCGAAAACATGCAGCCATCCCAACAGATATGTTGGATACCTCGCTTCTCAGCATCTTTAAGCCAATATTGCGAGCAGGTCACGATGTCCAATTTGCCATTAGGGTCGTCGGCCAAACAGTGCTTGCCCGTCTTGTCGTGGTCACCGGCACCATGGACTTCGCCGTCGTTTTGCGCCACATGAAAATCGATCGTCCAAGGTCGAAGTTTATCAGTCATCTTCTCGTATGCCGCATAAAATTCGTTGCTCGAATAACCATCATGAAGGAGCGCGTGCTCAGCCGCGTTGTATCCCATCAAATAAAGATAAGTATGCGCAAGATCGGCTTGGAACCCGAGCGATTCTGGCATGCCGACGCCTTCTAAAACATCCAACATGTCTTTCCACGAGTGCATACCGGCCCAGCATATTTCACCTTCGGCTGCGAGTCGTTCACCGCTATCGGCGGCGATCTTGGCGGCTTCGCGGAACGTTTCGACGATCTTCGCAGTATTCGCTTTCGGATCCGCTCGCCATTTCTCAACGCCGAATTCGGCCGAGTCGATTCGGATGACACCATACTTTCGAACACCGTGTTCGTTGAAGATTCGTGCGATACGACAAGCCATTTTCACGGCCGATAGGAATTTATCGCGAGCGGCTTGGTCACCCATCGCCGAGTCGCCGACCGTTCCTGGCCAAACTGGGGCGACCAGCGATCCGACGCTAAAGCCGTAACTTTGAATCGTATCGGCAATTTTTCGAAGCTCTTCATCGCTAGCTTGCGGATCGGTGTGCGGCAAGAAAAGAAAATAATCGATCCCATCGAACTTGCGGCCGTTGACCGATGCTTCGGCAGTAAGTTGCAGCATGCGTTCGAGCGAAATCGGCGGCTCTTGACCTGGGCCATCGCCTTTGCCAACCAATCCTGGCCACATCGCGTTGTGAAGTTTTAGTGATGCCACGATGAATACCCTTTATGACGTAAGACGTTCTGAAACTGGGATCGGTAAGTTTGCGGTGCGTGGTTTGCCAATATATTACTTGATTACTTGCGGCCATGCATCGGAAGATTCGCATGAACGGCCGGACCAAAATAGCGAAGGCCAACCAACGGTTCACTGCCAGTGTTTTCGATATCGACTCCGCGCACGGCGGCTTCATGGGAAATGAATACTTCATCTTCCGAATTCTGACCGAACCGAATCATCGCTGGCGTTTGCAAGGCCAACTTTCCAATTCGACCTTTACCTTGAACCGTAATCCAACCGCTGGCACCTGGATCCATCAATGTGCATTTTGCACCTGGCTCGACGGTCAGCTCTTTGGCACTAAACAATTGCTCGCCATCGACGCGACCGTAGACGATCCAGCGATCGGTATAGCCCGTTCCTGACGCTGATGGATCGACAATCGGTGTGAGGAAATTGCTCTCTTTAAAATGCGTGTCGACGTTTTTCTCCCAGTCGAGTTGCCCGATAATAAAATCGAGATCCTGATGCTTTTCAGCCGGCATATCCTTGACTAAAAGCGACCACGGAACGTAACGACCTTCGACGATCGATTGGAACATTCCAAAGACGTCGCTTCCCCATTGCGGCTCGTAGGTGCAAAGCGAACCAGGAGCGTGGAGTACTCCTGGCGGTATCAACCAACCCGTACCTCGTTCTAATCGATACGCTCGCGACAAATCTAAGATTCCGTTATCGCCATTGTTCCAATTCTGCAAACAGCGTCGAAGGTCATCCTTGGTGGTTCCAGGTTCTAACCCCATAAACGTATAAGCGAAATTGTTGTCGACGTTATTGTACTGCGGTGGGAAATAGTAGCTTTCCGGTTTTCCTTCCCGTCCAACTAAGGCCGCATCGGCTTGCGATTGATGCATGTGGTGCGGGATCGGTCCCATATTGTCGAAGAATTTCGAATAGACCGGCCAACGATTGTACTTCGCGTAAATCTTGTCCCCGACCAATCGATTGCCAGCTTCCGCAACGGCGTCGCGAAGCAAGAATTTCTTACCATCGAAAAGGCAAAAGCTAAGCCCTTCATGCCAGACTCGGCCTTCGTTCGCAGCTTCGGTTGTGCTGGAAAACCATCGCTCGTCGATGCCACCACGATCGGCACCAAAGGCATACAAGTCGCCGGGAAAAAGCTTGATGCGTCTGCCCGGATGCAAAAAGCTTCGAGGAACCCAGGTCGGAGTCAATCGGAGCAGGCCTTCACCCGCCTCGAGCGCAGAATTGAGAAGCTTCGCAACATTGTCTTTGCTGACTAGTCCTTCATCTAATTTAACGACGCTCATAAGGGTGTACCGCGACGCTTTCTAGGCGATTGAGGGGAAGAATACTGATTCAGAGGGGAAAAAAGTTATATTCTGGGGAATAAAGTCGTACAAGTGCCTTCATAAATCAACTTACGTGTTCCCAAAAGTCGGTGAAATTTGTAGAATCCTGGCACTTTCGATGAGGGTTTCATCGGATCGCACCTATCTATGAGGATGAATTGCGTGACCGTTTCTATGCTGCCATTGGCGGCCACTTCACAGTATTTCTTTGGACCGATCATCTTCATCCTCTCCCTGTTCATGATTCTTTTGATCTTGGTACAGCGAGGTAAGGGCGGTGGATTAACCGGTGCTTTGGGCGGCCCTGGTGGGCAGAGTGCATTCGGAACCAAAGCTGGCGATTTGTTCACACGAATTACGATCGTGACGGCATCGATCTGGATCTTTTTGCTCGCATTTACCGTTTGGTGGTATACCGAATCCGGTGTTGCCGACGCATTAGCAGGCATCGAAGGAATGGGAACCTCGACATCGATCAGTTCTCCGTCAGACGCTCCGCCGATGACCATTCCTGGACTAGGCGATATCATCGAACCGCCCAAGGGTACGACCGGAGTTGGCGAAGTTGAAGTTGGCGATCTGCCATCGGACACGACCACCCCTACCGCCCCCAACGCGACCGAAGGCAAAATCGAAACTCCACCAGCAACCGACGAACCGAAGCCCGGTCCGACTCCGCCAGCCGCCGATGAACCGAAGTCAGAATCAGAGAAGCCTGCTACAGACGACTTGAAGATCGAGTCGGCACCGGTTTCTACGCCTGACAAGTAGGGTTTTTTCAGCGGAAGAGGATTTCACTGTGTTGTTGAGCATGACAGGCCAAGGTCACGCAAGAGGTCAGCTTGGCGATCTGTCGATCGATGTCGAAGTGCGCTCAGTGAATAATCGATTTCTCAAGGTGACATCGCGAGTCGGCGATCGTCTGCAGAGCCTCGAAAATCAGATCGAACCGCTGGTTCGCGAGCTTGTTCGACGCGGGACCGTACAAGTATCGATGCGTGTTTCGGGTGCCCCGCAGTCCGACGCATACCGACTCAACTCTGTCGCGATCGAAGCTTATGCTCGCCAGGCAATATCGATCGCCAAACAGCTCAACTTGTCAACTGATATTAATTTAAGTCAAATTCTACTGCTGCCTGGAGTTGTCGATGAAAAAAAACTCGACGTCGATGATGCCGAACTGCAATCCAAAGCCAAAGATGTACTACACGACGCGCTGATTGAATTGAATCGGATGCGAGAATCCGAAGGTAAGGCGATGGGCATCGAGCTTACCAAAAGCCTTGATGAACTTCGAAAACGAGCCGCCGTCGTCGCGGAACGAGCTCCCTCGGCGGCCGAGGAATATGGAGTACGACTGCAGGCGAAAATGGCAAAGGCTTTGCAAAGTTTAGGTGCGTCTGTCGAACCGGTGGACTTGCTTCGTGAAGTCCAACTTTACGCAGATCGATGTGACATCCGCGAAGAACTCGTGCGGCTGGAAAGCCATTTCAATCTTTTTGAAAATGCTAGCCGGGAAAAAGAAAGCCAAGGCCGGAAGCTTGATTTTCTCGTGCAAGAATTAAATCGCGAGATTAATACCGTCGGCTCGAAAGCCAATGATGTCGTGATTACCGAACAAGTCGTCAATATGAAAACGACGCTGGAACAAGTCCGCGAGCTAATTCAAAACATCGAATGACCGATATTCCCCTCAACCTAAGTCGACTGATTATCATCTCCGGACCGTCCGGCGCAGGGAAATCGACTGTCGTGAAGACACTTTTGGAGAAATGCCCGCTGCCGCTGGAATTGAGCGTTTCGGCGACCACGCGCCTCCCTCGAAGCGGTGAAATACAAGGAAAAAACTACTTTTTCCTCTCCTACGAGGAATTTGAACGCCGCCGAATCTCTGGAGAATTCCTCGAATGCAAGGAGGTTTTCGGGCGTGGCGACTGGTACGGTACGCTCAATGCTGTAGTTTCCTCTGGTCTAGAGCGAGGGAAGTGGTTAATCTTGGAGATCGATGTCCAGGGTGCACTGAGCATTCTCGAACGACGCGTCGATCCGATTACGATTTTTGTCCATCCAGGTACGCTGGAGGAATTGGAATCTCGGCTTCGACAACGTGGGACAGAGACCGAATCAGCTATCCAAAGACGGTTGGAAGTTGCCCGCGAGGAAATAGCACACCGTCATCGTTATAAACACCAAGTCGTCAATCGTAAAGTAAATGATGCGGTCGACGAAATTTGCCAATTGCTATTGCAATATCAGGGAGACAAAACTGCATGTTAGAAGAATTGAAGGAAGAAGCGATCGTCAATAAAGTTGGCGGTCGGTTTAAGTTGTCGACACTCATTCAAAAACGATTGGTTCAGCTCAATCGCGGGAGCCGACCTTTGGTCGATTTGAATAGTCCCGACAAAATGGAAATCGTTATCCAAGAGATCCTTCAAGATAAGATCTTCCTAACCACGAGCAGCGAAGTCAAACTCATCGGTGAAGGGCAAGACTTGGGTGACTTGTTAGATCTGGACACTGGCGATCTATGACGATGCCGCAGGTCGTTGTGGCAGTAGGCGGCGGAATCGCCGCCTACAAATCAGCGACGTTAGTCAGCCGATTGGTCCAACAAGGCTACGATGTTACGGTCGTCCTGACGGCTTCGGCGCAGCAATTTGTCGGGCCGGCTACCTTCGCGGCCCTTTGCAATCGTGAACCAGTCATTTCGGTCTTCGATCGACAATATCCGCTCGGCCCGCACATTGAACTTGCGACCGACTGTCGACTCTTCATTGTCGCACCGGCGACAGCCCGCATCCTCGCAAGTTGTGCGCTAGGGCTGGCTGACGATCTCTTATCGACGCTCTATCTGAACATGACATGCCCGGTACTCATGGCACCAGCGATGAGTTCACCCATGTGGGAAAAACCGGCCGTTGAACGCAACGTCAAGCAGTTGACCAACGACGGCGTACACTGGGTCGGACCGGAAGAAGGGTGGTTGAGCTGTCGCAAAACCGGTACGGGAAGAATGGCCGAAGCCGACGACATCCTCAAAGCATCGCTCGCACTACTCAAAGATTAGCTTCCCGTTCGCAGTCCCGCCTGAAGGTCGAACTACGAACGTGAGATGTGCTATTCAGATCAGACGCTTGATGTCGTTTTCTAGTTGCGATGGCGTTGTCATCGTCGAATAGCGACAGATGACGCTTCCCTTTCGATCGATGAGGAATTTCGTAAAATTCCATCCGATCCGTCGAACGCCAAACCAACCGGCGGCTTGCGATTTGAGATAGGCATAAAGAGGATGCATCTTCGGGCCGTTCACATCGATCTTCTCAAACATCGGAAAAGATACGTTGTACTTGAGGGTACAGAATTCTTGGATCTCGGCGCTACTGCCCGGCTCTTGATTCAGAAACTGACCACACGGAAAGCCGAAAATGACCAGCCCCGCTTCGCGGTACTTTTGATACAGCGACTCTAACCCTTCGTATTGTGTAGTGTAGTGACATCGGCTGGCGACGTTGACAATCAGAATCACTCGCCCTCGATACGCGGAAAACTCGACCGTTTCGCCGGTGATTGAAGTTGCCGAAAAGTCATAGATGGTTTGCATGCAAACATGATATCACGTTCGCGAAACTTGTGTTTTGCCAAAGTCTATCGATGGGGCACAGAGGCAATGATTCGAATGCTAGCGATCGGTTTCCGCTTCTTCGTGCATCCATCGCTTTAACAACGGCGACAAGGCAAGGCAGATGCAGGCTGAAATAATCGCGGCGATCGCGATCTTCAAGTAGAGATCGCCAAAAACGTGTACGGAATCGATCGGAGCCGGGATTCTTTGCACTCCACCCGATTCACCGCCATCTTGCTCGGCACTCGTCAGCATTGCGATCATACCAGCCAAGTATTGCGAAAATGCGGTCGCCAAAAACCACATCCCCATCACCGTGCTTACCAGAATTTTCGGCGAAAGTTTGACGATCATCGAAAGCCCAACTGGCGAAAGGCAAAGCTCACCGGTGGTATGCAACAAATAACCCAAAAGCAACCAAAACACCGCCACCATGCCGCGATCGGATGAATAATAGGCACCGAGCCAGAACGCCCCGAAGCCTAAGCCAAGTTGCAAAAGTCCCAGTCCAAATTTGATCGGAGTGCTCGGCTCCATGCCACGACTTCCGAGGTAGGTCCATAACGTTGTAAAGACAAGCCCTAAGATCAAAATGTAAATGGCGTTAACAGACTGAAACGTACTGGCAGGCAATTCGAGATCGCGAGTTGCTAGCCCCATTCCAACATTACTTTTAGTAACATTCCATTCGATTTCGAAGTGAGGATCCGCATTCTCTTTCCGAAGCTTCGTTAACGTATCCAACAAGAAGAGATCGCTGCCATTGGAATAGCCGAGTTGCTCTTGCGTCGGTTGAAGGCGAATGGTTGAACCTACTTGGTCATTGCTGACGACGCTCGTTTCGACAACTCGATCAACGTTGCGATCGGTGTAGTTATTCAAGGAACTGCCCGCCTGCTCGAAGAACGCCCAAAACAGCAACGAGAAGAAGGTCAGGGTGAGTACGACATACATGCGCTGCCGTTGGATGATAGTCATTTTAACCATGCACCACGAGATGTATCCGAGCGCGACGATGCCCATCAACATCAGAACAAGCCCGGCAGGTTTGCTGATCTCTTCTAGTACGACGCCAACCAGAGCTACTGCGCCACCCTGATCGGTAAACGATTTGATCGTCGACTCTTGGATTACGCGAATCTGCTTCCCATCCTGATTCAGGATGGAAAATCCCGACACCAAAAGACTGATAAATGGAATCGCAATCACAATTCCGAACAAGACTTTGAGTATCGTACCGATCGAGGCCCGGCCATTCGTGGCCAGCCCGGCGGTGCTCGGCAATCCGCCGCGATTCAGAGCAATGCACGCTGTGCAGGCGGCCGCAAGCAGCGTGACGCCGACAAAGATATTCATCGCGATCGCAATGGTATTGTTTGGGTGAAAGATAAACAGAGAGCTAGCAGCCGTTAATCCCGCTGCTCCGATCAGCAATTGCGAAACGAGGTTGGGCATCACAAAAGTCGCAAGGCCAACCAGCATTCCTGCCGTTGCTAATCCAAAACCATAATGCCATCCGTACGTTTCGCCAATGTAACCACACAGGAGCGGACTCATCGCCGCACCTAGATTGATCCCGATGTAAAAAATCGTGAAGCCGCCGTCGCGCAGCTTGCTTCCTTCGGGATAAAGCGAGCCTACGATTGTTGAGATGTTCGGTTTAAAAAAACCATTGCCGACAATCAAAAGCGATAAGGCGCCGAAAAATGCAAAGCGATTCTCGAGCGTCATCGCCAAATGCCCTAACGCCATGAGGATGCCGCCGATGATCACGCAAAGTCGCGAGCCGAGAAACTTGTCTGCTAACATGCCGCCAATAAACGGTGTTGCATAGACCAGAGCGGTGTAAGCTCCATAGACACCATAGGCCGTGTCGTCGTTATAGCTAAGGAACCCTTTGGTCATATAGAAAACCAACAAGGCTCGCATTCCGTAATACGAAAACCGTTCCCACAGTTCTGCAAAAAACAGCAGGAAAAGCCCAACCGGATGTCCAAACAAGGTTCTTCCAGTTCCGATGTTTTGAACCATTGATTACTCCAAGACCATTTCGAGGGAACATTATACTAAGTGGCGTAAGCTTCCAGCTTGCGATTCTCACCGCCCGCGATTCTCACAATTTTCCAGTTCTTGACAAGCTGGCAGCTTAACCAGCAATCAATCGATCAAACAAGGTTTTCTGGGCCGTCATCGCAGCCACTTTATCGCTTGGGTCGGTGCGTGCTTCCAAGAGAATCCACCCTTCGTAATCGATCGAGCGGAACAGTTTAAATAGCGCCGCATACGGATAGTCTTGATCGTCGAGTTCGCGAACATGGCACGTCGAACCAAATCGATCCTTGACCATATGGAAATTAACTTCGAGGCCTTCACCCTTCAGGTCCTCCGCATTCGAGTTCCAGCAGACGCCGACGTTGGGATGCGTTGCGATGCGGAAGATATCCCGAATTACATCGAGTTCCGACGTTCCTTTGCCGTGAACTTCGACACGAATTTGCTGTCCAAACCCTTCAGCATAAGCAGCGACTTCGTTAAGCGCTTTTCCGATCTGTTCGACGGTCTTTTCTCGCGAGACATCCTTTACGAAGCCGTTGGGTTTTACCTTGACGCCTTCACCACCACAGTCATGCATCAACCGCACATAGTCTTTTGTCAGTTCGATATTGGCTTTGACTTTAGCCGGATCGTCCGAATGGAATTCCGCGTTCGCACCGTAGCCGACGAGGGTGATCCCGCTATCGGTAAATTGATTCCTCACTTCGATGCGTTGTTCGGCAGTCAGCGATGGCTCGACGCCGTGCTTATGCTCGGTGCGAACTTCGACGCCTGTGAGCCCCGATTTCTGACACGCTTCGATGAGCGTTGGCAAATCCATGTGCTGTCCCCATAGATAGGTGACTAACCCAAATCGCATCCTCGATGGCCCAGGCGCGGCGAGTAATTGCGAAGCCATCGGAGCCGTTGTAGCGAGAGCCGTTGCCGCAGCCACAGTTCCCAAAAATGTTCGACGTGAATTCGGAGTCGTAGTCATAGCTTTGCTCGCTGGAAGGTGGGGATTACTCGAAAGTTCAACACAATATAACCATCGCAGATCGAACTTGCTACCGAGCCGCGTATGCGGCAAGGCCACGCATTTGCCGAGTATAGGTCGATTAGCCGTCGAGCGTTAGCTCCGGTTTTTTCGAGGGAACCGGGCCTAACGGCCAACGGCTATTTTTTGAAGGAACCGGGCCTAACGGCCATCGGCTAATTTTGGAGGCACCAGTTCAGGCTCTCGTCCACTCGGCACATCGGATACTTTCCGCAGATGACGACCTTGTCGATCGGGGATACTTCGCTTCGCGCTCGTCGCCGTTGCTTCGCCAACCAAGGAAAATCCTTTGAAGAACGACGGCTTTTCGCGGCGACCGCCGCAACCATAGTCGTGCCACATCGCTTCTGCGACTCGTTGATGATCGAATCGTTTCAGTTGGCAAAGATACTCGAACACGAACTCTACGAGCCGAACTAAAGCAATACCGTGCATGCGTTGGTTTCGTTCGAACAACCATTCGCTAAGGTGGCTGAATTGTTCAAACGCCGAAGCGTACTCCGAGCAGATCAGCGGCAGCGTGTGTCCAAAATTGCCACTGTTGCCGATCAAATCCCAATGTCGAGAGAAACGTCGCAATCGATGAATGTCCTCGAAGCTCAACAATCGATTGCTGAGAATCTCATAAGGTGGATGAGGGCTATAGACCATTTCCCATTCCGCATCATGTCGAACAATCGGCGTTCCTCGCAATCGTTTGAGGATTCCTACTTGAATTTCTTGAGGTCGCAAGGCAAACAGCCGATCGAATCCTGCCGAAAAGCTTTCGAGCGACTCACCCGGCAATCCGACAATCAGATCGGCATGGATATGAACGCCAGTCTGCTCGCGAAGGAACCGAAAATTTGCTTCGAGTTTCTCGTTGTCTTGAACACGACTGATAAGCGTCCCTACCAACGGGTCAAATGATTGCACGCCGATCTCGAACTGTAGAGCACCCGCCGGAAATTTTGCGATCAGTTCGCGTAACGAGTCGGGTAGTCGATCCGGAATCATCTCGAAATGCAGGAACATGCCAGGTTCATAGCGATCGAGAAAGAACTGCAAAATCGCTCGACTCACGCGCAGGTTCAAATTGAAAGTGCGATCGACGAATTTAAACTGACGAGCACCACGATCGAAAAGTTTTTGCATCTCTCCAAGAAATCGATCAAGTTCAATCAATCGAACTGGAATTTCCAGCGACGACAAGCAGAACTCACAGGTAAACGGACAGCCTCGCGACGCCTCGACGTAAAGCACACGATTGGCAAGGTCTTCGTCTGTATAGAGTTCGTATGGAAGTTGAACTTGATCCATCAACGGTACCGCCGCGTAGATCAGTTTGTCCACCGGTCGTTCGCCAGCCTGCAGTCGCTGGCAAAGATCCCGAAAAGCCAGATCGCCTTCGCCTATAACTACGTAGTCTGCTAACTCGACAATCGGTTGACCATCTGTCTCGTAACTCACTTCCGGACCACCGAGAATCACAACCATCTCGGGCCGAACTTGCTTGAGATCAGCAACGAGCTTCGTCGTTTGCTCGACGTTCCAGATGTAGACCCCTAAGCCGACGATTGCCGGATTCTCAGCCAAGATAGTCGCTAATACTTCGACCGGGTGGTCGTTGATTACAAATTCCAGCAACGTCGTCTGGCTTTGTTGCTCGCCCATATTCGCGAGCAAATACCGCAAGCCGAATGAGCTATGGGCATATCGGGCGTTTAGGGTGGCTAGGACGATTTCGGGCATTTACTAAGTCACCGCGGAATGAAAAGGGTGCATTGTACTCGTATCGAACGCCTTTCTGAAATTTTTTTTGGGTGTGACCAGACGTGTCACCTGAGTAGCGGATTATTGGTTAACAGCCCTGGGAGACGCATTCGACTGCGATTTCGAAAGGCTGGAATGTTGGCTTCGACAAACGGTATTTCGATTCAAAAAGGGAGAACTTGCAATGACCAATTCAACGATGAGCCAAATGACTTTTGATTGGCTAGAATCCGACGCCGCCACCCCAGTCCCTTCGACTGCGAGTCTGAAAGTTATTCCGCTTGGCGTAGCGGCACCCGAACAACGTCCGACGCGAATTCTTGAAAGCAGGATTGTACCCGCAGTCGCCAGCAAAGAACTTCGCCGCGGTCGCCCTGAGCATATTAGCGATCTCCTGCTCGTCGTTCTCGATCGTTACGGAATCAACCCTGATGAATTTCTCGCGGGTTTGCAGTAGGACTTATGTCAGCCGGAACGAGCTAGCGTGGATTATTCATAACCCGACGCGTGAGCGAGGGATATGTTCGGATTCCTCGCTTACGCGTCGGGTTACGATGTCAATAATCGTAACGCCGGCATTCTGCCGCCGATACGCGAGTAACCGGCCGCTAGCACCGATCCGCTTACGGCGCAATGCATGTATAACAGTGTAGCTCGACAAAAGTGTCTCGTCCTTACCAGCCTGCTAGCTCACTCTAACCCAACCCCATCCACCCCAACTCCAAAACAAGGTGCCCTGCCGTGAAAACTATTTACTCTATTCTCGCCATTTTAATTGCAACATCCGGCTTGCCATTGGTGATTGCCGAAACGCCCGCGAAACCACTTTCAGGAATCCAACCAGCCATGCAAGCGGAGATCGCTGCCCATCATGCTGCGGGAGTCGTGACATTGGTGATGATGGATGGAAAGGTGATTCATCATGCGGCAGTCGGACTTGCCGATCAAGATAAAAAAACTCCGATGACGACCGATTCGGTTTTTTGGATTGCGTCGATGACAAAGTCGGTAAGTGTCACCGCGATGATGACTTTGGTCGACGAAGGGAAGCTAGCGCTCGACGAACCAGCTTCGAAGTGGTTGCCAGAACTTGCGAACGCAAAACTCGCCGGCGGCCAGCCACCTGCTCGTCCTATCACATTGCGTGATCTAATGTCGCATACTTCAGGGCTTGCGTTCCCACCTCGCAAACCGACCGACGGAGCCCACTCGCTCAAGAGCTACACATCCGAACTTGTAAAGGCTCCACTCGCCTTCGAACCTGGTTCGGCATACGAATATGGTTTCGGCATCACGGTCGCTGGTCGGATTGCCGAGATCGTTAGCGGTAAGTCGTTCGAGGTGCTATTGCAAGAACGCATTCTCACTCCACTGGCCATGAACGATACGGCCTTTAATCCCGATGATCGACTGCGCGCTCGTTTTGCGAAAACTTATAAAACGAACAGCGATAGTAGCGGCTTAGAGCGAGCGAACAATCCATTCGTAACTGCGGATTCGGGCGATCGTCGCATGATCGAACCCTCGGGTGGACTCTTTTCGACCGCCAGCGATATGGCCAAGTTTTACCAAATGATTCTCGACGGCGGCGTCTATCAAGGTAAACGCATTGTTTCCGAATCAGCAATCGCCGAGATGACGCATCCTCATCAAGCAGGCGAAAAGTCATTGAGCTACGGCCTTGGCTGGCAATGCAACCCAAAGGACAAACGCGCTATCGCCGGATTCTCGACGCGTTCGTTCGGTCATGGCGGTGCCTTTGCGACTCACGGCTGGATCGATCCCGAACAACGGCTCGTCACGGTATTCATGGTCCAGAACGTACTGGTCAACGGTAGCAACACCATCCGGAGCGCATTTCACGCAAACGTAACCGGCATCCCATCCGACTCGCCGTAATATTGCGATCGCATTTGCTATTGCCGCGAGTTTCGATGAGCCTGCTTTATTGTCGCCGGCATCTTCTGGCTTCCGCCCTGGCAATGATTCAAGAGTGTGGCTGGGCAATGATAAATTACAGCGACCAACCTTCGCGAGGTTTGCGTGTCAGGAATTTGTTGGCCGCTTCGTTATTGGTGATTCTCATCGACTTGGCATCCCATAGGATTTTGCCACCGGCTCGAAAAGCGACGTTGCCTAAATGATTGGCTTCGGTCAATGGCCCGGCATAGCTGAACGGACTGGATGTTGTTCCGCCTGTCTTGCATGCTCGCAACCATTCTTCATGTTGGCCAGGTGAGTCCGGAATCGACTGCGTTGGCGGTTGAAAGTTCTTAAAATTTTCTTCCGGCAACAACAGGTGTTTACTGTAATCAGCAATCAGCATCCCTTTGTCGCCGACAAAGAGCACCCCGTTCTTGAAATCAGGAATCTTGCCATCGATGTAGAGTTGAGGTTTGTGGGTTCCTTGATACCAAGTCAACGTACAAGGCGGTAAATTGCCTCTTGCGCCATATTCGTAGATCGTCGTCATCGATGCCGGAGCAATCTCAGGATGCGGCGAATCGCCTCGTGCTTCGATGCTCAGCGGGGCGTCCAATTGGAGTGCCCAGTACGGCAGGTCGTTCCAGTGACTTCCGAGATCGGACATCGTCCCGTTTCCAAAATCCCACCATCGATACCACTTCGGGCCAGGGAAATAGACTTCATGGTATGGGCGATACTCCGCCGGTCCCAACCATAGATCCCAATCCAAATTCGCAGGCGGTTCCATGATTTCCGACGGACGCTCCGTTACATAGACTTTGTCGCTGTTGACGACGGAATCTTCTTCGCTCTGTAACCCCCACGCTCGACTAACCCATACATGCGCTGCGGTAACGTGGCCAATAGCTCCACTCTGAACGAGCTCGACAACTCGATGATAATTGGGACTGGCGTGCATCTGCGTTCCCATTTGCGTGACGACGCCAGCCTCGGCGGCCGCCTCGGTAATCAATCGAGCTTCGGCGACATTATGCGTTAGCGGCTTTTCGCAATAGACATGCTTTCCCAAACGTAGTGCCGGTAATGTAGCATAAGCATGCGTATGCTCGGTGGTGCTTACAACGACGCCGTCGATGTCATCGGTCTTTTCGTAGAGCTTTCGAAAATCCTTATATGTTCGAGCGTCGGGGAATTTTGTGCGGGCCGACTCAAGGTTATTGGAATTAACATCGCAAAGCGCGACAACTTGAACTTCGAGGTCCTTGGTCATCGTCGTCAAGTTTCCCAGACCTCGACCGCCGACACCGATGAATGCGAGTCGAAGCTTCTTCGATTCAGCTTGGGCTAGTAAGCATCGAGGTGCAAGGATTGCAGCACCACCGACGAGAGAACTTTGTTGCAGAAATTGACGTCTAGACGAATCGTAGATTCTCATTTTTTTAACCTTCTGTTTACTTGGTTTCACCGAACTCCGTGATACATCGCTGTACAAGATAAAGCCGACGCTTCATTTCCTCGTCGCCGTAACCGAGGTCACTGATAGATTGGAGTCGATCGAGCGATTTGGAGCCACTATAAAAAGTTGAGAATGCGCATTTCTTTTCGTAAGCTTCACTCGTCGCGGCTATCACCCAACTACCGACGGCTTCTCGAGGCGAGATGGTGTCGAACCGGGCCATTGGCGCTAAGAACGGTTCACTCGTATCGGCACGGCGATTCGTCGAAATGTTACAGTACAACTGCCAAAGCGAATGGACACCTCTCGCACGCGCACCAAAGTCGATCGAGATCCTCGCTAAACTTGCACGCCTAAGATACTTTGGAGTTCCTTCGCATAGCTTCGTGAAGCGTTGCAGGGCAACTTGCAGGGCCGCAAAGCGTTCTGCTTTCGATCTCGATTCGTCACGGCTCAACGCGAACAACGCCAAACCTTCGCAGACGTCGTTACTTTCGCCTTTGGCGAGCGTGCTCTTCCAGGTTTTTAGCAAGAGTTCGCCATAAGGCATTTTTGCAATCGTTCGTCGCCATCCGAACTGTTCCTGCGACTTGGCAGTTTCGATGACGGATTGATGCAACTCGGGGGTGAGTTCACCGGTTTGTACCAGAAAGCCATCTGCCGCCAGCCGGGCGGCACGATCGGGTTTGCAGCAAAACAAATTCAAGGCGAACGAGTCGACCGGGGCTTTCGGATCGAACGGAACTAATAAATCCAAACCGGGAACAAGCCTATACGAATCGTAACCCATTTCAGAAAACAATTCGACCAAATCCAAACACGGTTCCGACGTGAGTTTGATTTCGTACTGAACTAACGGCGATTGAGAATTAAAAAACTGCCGTCCGCCTTTGAGGATCCGAGGCTCTTCGCCTTCGGCATCCATCTTAACAAACGAAATTTCGGGCAAAATCGCGTTTTTTTGAAATTCGTCGAGTGTCGTTGTCTGGACCGTTTCCGTCGGCTCGCCGGTCGGCTCACCGCGAAGGATTGCACTAGTTTCCTTTTTCGAATTCAGCACCATGCGAGCCGTACCGCACTCATCGGACAAGGCCTTTTGTTCCAGCGTGATCTGCATGAAACCATTGGTCATAATACTTTCTGACAGCATGGCTCCTGTGCTCATCACCGGCTCGAAGGCCCAAACACGACCGGTCGGGCCTACGCATTTGGCCATCGAAAGCGTGTAAAGTCCAAAGCTAGCTCCTATATCAAAGGCCTTCTGGCCAGGCTTGAGAAGCTTGCGCACGAACTTGATTTCATCCTCGAACCAATCTTGTTGTTCGAAAAGTGAATACGTCACAATGTATTGGAGAGAATCGGGGACAACGACGCGAACGCCATCGAACATTGAGAAAATTGTTTTCGGAATCACAGAACACTTGCTTGGTTGAATGAGGTCGATCCGAAGCCCCATCGCTTCGGTAGCGACTAATCTTAATCAATTTTTTTAAGGCGTGTCATTCAGCAAGGAGCGATGGCTGACCATATCCGTCTCGGATAAGATCGCACCGACGACGCATTTCATTGCTGCAAAAACCTAGATCGATGATCGTTTCCAAACGTTTTAGCGATTCACGGCCAGTATAAAATGACGATAAGGCTCGGGCGCGTTCATAAGCCTCGACGGCTGCCGACAAGATCCAGTTGGCATAATCGCCATTGGGAGCGATGTTTTCATAGTGCGCATCCGGCACTAAAAACGGTTCTCGGAGATCAGCCTTCTGTGCCTCTTCGATCTTGCGAATCACGACCGAGAGCGAATTCAAAGCAAGCAATCGATCCCCTGAAGCCCAGGCCACACGCGCCAAGCTTGAATGCCGTTGATAGGCTGAATTCTCCTGGCACATCTCAATTAAAAGGTGCTTACTTCGTCGTAAAGCGATCAATCGTATGGGGCTGGAGGCCGTAGTACATTGGCTGATCGCATACATTGCCAAGGCTTTACAGACATCCCGACTATCGCCTAAAGCAATCGTTCCTTCCCATACACTGGCTAAGTCTCGCCCATAAGGAAAGCGGCCTAAAGCGACATTCCATCGATACTCCGAACGGCTCGCTGAGAGCCGATCAACTTCTTCATTCACGAAACCTGTAAGCTGCTCTTTTGTTACCAACAGACCACGAGAAGCCAACGTTGCTGCTCGACCAGGCTTACAAGCGAACAAATTGAGAACGAATTCCCCCGATTCGGTTTCTCGATCCCAGGGCGCAAGTATATCCAGCCCTGGCATCAATCGATACGATTGATACCCTATCGCGGCAAATGTATCGACTAATTCGAAATGCGTGCTGCCCGATTCGTTTACCTCGTACTGGACAAGCGGCGAGCACTCTTGAAAGAATCGCCGGCCTCCTTTGATAATATCGAGTTCTTCGCCCTCGGCATCCAGCTTTACCAACGCGATATCGCTCCACTGAAAATCTGCCATGCAATCGTCCAACGAGACGAGCTGGACTTCTTCGGATTGCATCGCTCGGTCATCCGCTTCATCGATTGAATTCGAATTCAGCAACGCATTGGCTTCTGACTGCTTCTTCAGTAACAACGTTGCCGTTCCTCGAGTTCGAGAAACCGCGCTTTGGATCAGCGTCACGTTCTTGAATCCGTTGGTCCGTATCGATTCCGCAAGAAAGCCGGCAGTCTGCGATGCCGGCTCAAACGCCCAGACTCGACCGTCCGGTCCAACGGTCTTCGACATCGACAGCGTATACGTTCCGTAGTTCGCTCCGATGTCAATGACGCGTTCACCGCATTCCAGCAACGTTCGAAGGAATTTGATCTCGTCTTCGAACCAGTCGCCTTGTTCCAGCAAGACATACGGAGTTAGCAACGAGCCGACGTTCGGGACGACGATATGCACATCGTCTTCGATTGTGATCGCGAGCTTCGAAACGTTGTTGGATGCGTAATTCGATTTAGCCATGATTTTCCATTAGGGGCATCAACTTAAGCTACTTGCCCAACAAAATCCAGTAATCCAGTATGACTAAAGATTCGCCATAGTGTTCAGCCAGCGGTTCGGAGTTTACATCGATCGTCGCGTTTTCTGCGATCTAACTAATGCTTGCTGTAGCGTTAGGTCGAAGAATTCTTTACCTAGGTACTACTATCGTTACAAAGCATCACGTTCTTACGACTTCGAACTATTATGAAGCAACTACTTCTCGACCATCCTTGGCCTGTTGAGCATTATGCTTCCATGGAAGATACGATGCTAGGCGGTGAAAGATTTGTCCATCGTTGGGTTCCAAGTCGTGTGCGGCCATGGGCTTCGCTGACGATTGTTCATGGACTGGGCGATCACGGGGGACGTTTTGATAGCATTGCCGTTTCGCTAGCAAGTTCGGGCGTCGGTGTTTTAGCCATCGATTTGCCTGGGCATGGTCGAAGTCCAGGTAGACGCGGTATCATTTCTTCGTACGATGCGTTGCTGGACGAAGTCGGCAATTCGGTAGGGCTTGCGTCGAACACTTGGGATGAAACGCCTTCCTTTGTGTTGGGACACAGTATGGGCGGCAATCTTGTTTTGAATTGGGCAATCCGTCGTCGATTCGAAGCGAATTCAATTCAGGGCTTGGTTGCTATGTCGCCGATGCTGCGAATGGCGAAAACGCCGAAGCCTCAGTTCCTCAGGGCTGGACGCTGGTTAGCCCAAAAATGGCCTAACTATCGAATGAATGCACGGCACGATGTTCGCCAACTTTGCGGCGATCCAAGTGGACAAGATGCTTATCTTCGCGATCCGTATGTTCATCGCAAAGTTTCATTGCGACTCGGCTTTTCGCTCATAGAATCTGGTGAATACGCAATGGGCCATGCGGAGCAAATCCTCAAGCCATGCCTGCTGATGCACGGAACCGACGACACGCTTGCTTGCCCCTATGCGACTGAAGAATTAGCCGCTCGAGCTGGTCGCAATGTTGCGATCAAATTATGGTCGTATTGCCGCCATGATCTTCACTTTGAATTGCAACGCGAAACGATTGTTACCTATTTGCTTAGTTGGATTAAACAGCACGCGTCCTCGTCGGTCAAGCATCACCACGGTAATCTTCAAGCCGCTGCTTGATTCGAATCCAGGCAAACGCCGTCGGCTCACTAGAATGTACGACATGATGCGCGACGATTGCGAAGCGTATGGGCTTCATCGGCGATCCAAAGCGATAGGGCGCTCGATTCAACCAAACTCGAATCGGCGGTTGCGATCTTACCTTCACCCTCGCCAGATCCTTGACGCTTCATCGCATTGATGACTCGCAGCACATCGACGGGACTTAGGAAAAAATCGCCGTCGGTATCAACGAACCTTGTTACAGGTTGCGTTGGGATCGGAAGTAACCCGCCGCCTCGACGAAGCTGGTTGATGACCACCAAAACATCAGGCGGCGACAATACCCCGTCACTATCGACGTCGGCAGGCAACAGGACGTTGTGCCATGGACTTACTGAATCGTCATCGATGATGTCCATAGAGATCGTTAATGACGAGTTTAATGCTTGACCAGTGACCGTTATTCGCGTTGGTCCTTCAATGGCCGCATTGTCGATGGCAGCAATTGAAAAAGTCGCTGTTGTTTGATTGGCTGGAATGGCAACCGTCGATGGAATAGAGGCTCTTGTTGGGTCGCTGTTGGTGAGCGTTATTTCCATGGATACGCTCAAATTGAAATTGGGGCGTTTCACTGTACCCGTAGCAACGCCATCTTTCTCAAAGATTATTGTAGGCGCAATCGAAAATTCAAACGGTGCGATGAATTCAATGTTGACAAGCTGCGAATCGTACAAATAGGTGTTGGATGGATCTGCTAGTGTATCATTGGATAATGGCTGTCGAGCAACGTAAACCATCAACTGCGTGTGCCCGACAAATCCCGCATCGGGTTGGATTGCGATGGCCCCAGTGTTCTCATTGACGTTGACTTGAATGGGAGGACTAGCACTGACCTGCAAGGCTGCATACCACGGCAGATCGCTCTCTTCGTCAAACGAATTCAGTTGCAGATTCAGCGGCTGATTGGCAAAGGCTCGAATCGATGGAATGTCTTCCAAAAAAGGACTCCCGTTCGAGTTGTCGGAAGCAACGGTTACCGTAAAAATTTGGGTGACTTGGTTACCTTCGGTATCGGTAACGGTCACGGTTATATCGGAGGTCGAACCAGCTGCTCCGGTCGCGATCAATCGCAACAAACCATTTTCCGTATCGTTGAAGATTTCGATCGACTGAATCACGATCTGGAAAACCGGTTGATTGGTTACAGTGTTAAACACCGCCGTTCGATTAATGCCGGCTCGCGTGCGATCGCCTTCGATCAATTGCCCAAAGACCGAGTGGTTATAATCCAAGCCGCGTGTTGCCTGAGCAGTGACAAAAAACTGCGAATCATTGGTGTCGTCAACCGATTTCGCATACGACAAAACACCGGATCGGTTGTGTTGGAGATGCAGGTTGAACTGGTCGTCGAAATCGCCGAGCGTCGATCCGCCAAGTCCGGTACCAAGCGGATCACCACCTTGAATCACAAAGTCGGCCGCCGTTCGATGGAATGTCATCGCATTCGACGGCGTCGTGTTGTAGAAACCGCTTTGTGCGAGCGACACAAAGCGTCCGACAGGTCGAGGGGCTTCGGAATTAAAAAGCTGAAAGACCATCTCGCCGTAACCGTTGGTGGTGATCCGCGCGCTCTGATTGTTCTGAAGGACCTGCGCTGTTACGTTTGAAGGATTGCTGCTGGTGACGGTGATCGTCAGCGGATTGCCATTGGGATCATAAGCATCTACCGGTATATGAATCGGTGAGCCTTGTCGAACTGTCTGAGTCGGAATTGGAAACATCGACGGGATGCTCGATTGTGGAATAGGTATCCCAAGTGCTGTCGAGAGTTCCGCGAGTGTGAAAAAACCCAGCCCGCGATTACCGGTAGCGGTTTGCCAAGTAGGAACATCCGTAATGTTTTGTGCTTGCCCGATGCTGTTGAGCGTTCGATCACCGTTGGAGACTTCGACGTAATTTAAGTACTGGGCTCCATCTTCAAAAATCCGCAATTGACTGACTACTTCGGGAGCCCAGTCGACGCCGAACAACGTCAGGCCGGCTGCTGATAAAGCTTTCGCAAAAGCGACGAGGTCCGGTGCCGCTTCGCCCTCGGCGGACGAAGGCGAATTAAATCCACCCAACGAAGTCGTCGGCTGGCCGGAAGCTACGATCGACGAATTCGTTTCGACAAGCGGAGATAACTCTTGAAACGAAGACATCAGATCACCAGCCATCGCAACACGCGAATCCAAATGCTCGATAGACAACGCCCGCTTTCTATACGCTTTGCGATTGGAAGTTTTTTTAAGTCGCGTTTTTGTACGCCGCGAAATGGTGTCGAAAAATTGAAACAACATAGGCGACGAAATGCCTGAGGAGATACTTAGAAATCGACGAGAAGGAATAGTCGGAATCACAATATGAACGCGACTCCAGTTCCACCAAGTCTAGTCAACACGCCTCAGTATTTCTATGCATTGGCAAGTCAACCTATGAGAACGTCGGCTATCCGATCCCCCTATATTCGGAACGGATGTCCTAGGTTAGGGGGTTCCGATTAGTTGTTGTTTGAGGAATGTAAAGGATAGGGCCTGCATATACGCCGCTTGACGATTGTTAGCCGCACCGCCGTGCCCCCCCTCGATGTTCTCGTAATAGAGAACTTCGTGCCCTTGTTCTTCCATGCGGGCCATCATTTTTCGAGCATGCCCAGGATGGACTCGGTCATCGCGCGTCGAAGTTGTAAATAAGACGGCTGGATAATGGACACTTGGTTTTACATTCTGGTAAGGGGAATACGTTTGGATGAATTCCCATTGATCCGGGTCATCAGGATTTCCGTATTCGGCCATCCAAGAAGCACCGGCTAAGAGTTTGTTGTAGCGCTTCATATCCAGCAACGGTACTTGGCATACTGCTGCTTTGAAGAGATCAGGATAGTGGGTGAACATATTGCCGACTAACAGCCCACCGTTGGAGCCACCTTGTATTCCAAGTTTCTCCGGTCGACTTACTTTTCGAGCGTAAAGATCGCGCGCGACAGCCGCAAAATCTTCGTAGGCTCGCAAGCGATTGGCTTTCAATGCCGCTTGATGCCAACGCGGTCCATATTCGCCTCCGCCTCGAATGTTCGCCACGACATAAACACCTCCTTGACTCAACCAAGCTCGACCGACACCGCCGCTGTAGTTAGGTTGCAGCGATATTTCAAAGCCTCCGTAGCCATACAACAACGTTGGGTTATTCCCATCCAGTTGCAAGTCTTTTCGAGCGACCATGAAATACGGGATGCGAGTTCCATCGTTGCTAGTCGCAAAATGCTGCTGAATGCTAAACAACGAAGCGTCAAAGAAATCGGGAAGCTTCTTTAGCAATTGCGGTGCGTTTCCAATTGCACCCATCAACAGCGACGTCGGATTGAGGTAGTCAGTCGATGTCATGAAATAGTCATCCGATTCGTCCGAGTCGACGGCTGTAATATTGACCGTTCCGAAATTGGGGGCCCCTAATAGCGGTGCTTTTCCCCACTCGGTTTCGGTCCGTAAGAGCACGTAAAGTTTGTTTTTCACATCTTCAAGAACGTTGATAAATGCATAATTCTTTGTGAAGCCGAAACTCGATAAGGCCGTTGTTTCGCTCGGTTCAAAAACGACTTCGAATTTTCGATCGCCGGCAAGAAAGGCATCGAATGGAATGAAGAGCAACGAGCCTGAAGCATACGTTCGCTCTGCCGTTTCCCATGGGTCGCGCAGTTCGATCGCCAAGGTATCACGGAACACGCTTTTGTTCGAAGTATTCGGTGCGTCGATCTTCATCGGCTTGCCAGAATCGGGCAAGAAGTAGAGTTCGTCGTTGTAAAAGGCGATCGCTCGATTGATAAAGTTTCGTTCGAAACCTGGCGAATCGTCATGCACGGCGCTGATCGCCATATCGAGTGCTTCGCCTTCATAAATCGTTTCCGCAGAACTCATTGGAGTTCCCCGCCGCCATCGCTTGGCGATCCTTGGATACCCTGATGGAGTCATCGAACCCGCGCCAAAGTCGGTCTGAATAAACACCGTATCGCGGTCGATCCAGTCGATGCTCCCTTTCGATTCCGGCCGTGTAAATCCGTCGCTCACGAAAGCTTTTTTTTCTAAATCGAATTCGCGAGTTACCGTTGCATCGGCACCACCTCTGGACAGGGCAATCAATGCTCGTGTGTAATCAGGGCGAAGCAATCGCACGCTGCTCCATACCCAATTCTCGTTCTCAGTTTTTCCAAGCTCATCGAGATCCAGTATTACTTCCCATGCAGGTTCGGGCTTCTTGTATTCATCAAGGGTCGTCCGTCGCCATAGACCACGTTCATTTTTCTTGTCGCGCCAAAAGTTGTAGTAAAACTCGCCGTGCTTGGTGATCATCGGTATTCTGGCATTTGAATCGAGGATGGCGAGCAAATCATCGCGAAGCGACGCGAAGCCAGGATCGGCTTCGAGTTTCGATTGCGATTTTTGATTGCGAGCTTTTACCCACTCAATCGCTTTCTCGCCAAGCACATCTTCTAACCATTGATACGCATCTTCGTCGCTCGCAGTGACGCGGGCTGGAGAATTCGATTCCTGTGCTTGCATGGAGCTTGCGGTTCCTATCAGTGAAAAAACGACCAGTCCCAAAACGATGCTATAAGCGAATCGCATTTCTGAATACCCTCATTCGTTATACATAACCAGTTATTTTTTGCATGACTTGGCGATCACGCAAACCGTACACGAGCCGCTCTCACCGCAACCGCCTTTTTCTTCTGTCCCGCAACCGGGTCCGCACCCTTCTTCGAGCAAAGCCGCAAAACGACTCGCTCGAACAGTCTCGCAAAAGATTTCAGCCAGCGATTGAAGCGGTGCCGACAGCCGCTCGTCAGGCGTCCCGAGAAAATGAAAGTAAAGAGTGCGTCCATCCAAGAGCGGCTCGACTTCGAGCAAGCAATCGCGGCTATCGGTTTCTGCCAAAAGCTTCTGGCAATTGTCGAGGGCAACGTTGGCGGCTTCGAGCAATTGCTGCAGAAGAAGCCGATCTTCGGGAGTTACGCTGCGCAAGATCTTTCCATCGGTGGCGTCGATCGAGGCCTTGATATCGGCAGCGGATTCTGCTGGAGCGTTTGAAACATGATTCAATATTTCGGCGATCTCGATGCCCCGAGCTGTACGCAGTACGACTTTCTGACCCCTTGGTCGAGCCACCGATTTTAAGTCGCGGAACCTGCCGATTTGGTTATGTCGACCAACGCGACAAAAATAGACATCTGGCACAAGGATTTCTTTCGTTTTTTTCCGGTTAGCCCACCTGTTAGCGACGAGTTCATTTTATACACTATCTCAAGGCGTTCGAACGGTTCTGCTCCTGAAATCCGCAAGGCAAAGCATTTGCCGGGTAAAGGCCAATTAGCCGTTGAGCGTTAGCGCCGGTTTTCTGATGGGAACCGGGCCTAGCGGCCAACGGCTAATCCGTGCAGTGTGAAAGAGTGCGCAGCCCTGTTGAACTCCGTGAATTGCAACCGAACCATTCGTTAGGGGGGTGCGTCATTTCTAGAGCTGCGATTACAATGCGTTTGCTTTAACCGATAAGCCGATAGCCGAATTCCAAGGTCGACCGCATGATTTCACTCGATACCAATACATTATCGTCATCTCGCTGGAATACCCTGGCCAGTAATGTTCTCGACGGCTCGATGGTAACTCGTCAGGAAGCTCTCGAGATCCTGCAATCGAATGACGACCAATTGCTTGAATTGGTCAGTGCAGCTTACCGGCTTCGCCATCGCAGTTTTGGAAAAACGGTTCAACTCTATTTTCTGATGAATGCCAAGAGTGGATTGTGCCCCGAGGATTGCAATTATTGCAGTCAGTCAAAGCTTTCGTCGGCTCCGATTCCCAAGTATACGATCCTTAGTCGCGAGAAATTGCTTGACGGAGCTCGCGTTGCTGCGGAGCGGCAATCGAAAACCTATTGCATTGTCATCAGCGGTCGCGAACCGAACGAACGCGAAATGAAAGCCGTTGAATCGATTGTGCCGGAGATCAAAGCCAAATATGGATTGAACATTTGTGCATGCTTAGGGTTGCTCGATGCTGGTCAAGCGGCCAGACTCAAGGCAGCGGGCGTCGATAAAGTCAACCACAATCTCAACACTAGCCCCGAGTATTACAGCCAAATATGCTCGACGCATACTTTTCAGGATCGCGTCGACACATTGAAAAACGTCCGAGCGGCCGGAATGCAGCTATGCAGCGGAGGAATCATCGGGATGGGCGAAAAGTACGAAGACATTGTCGCCATGGCATTCGAACTTCGCGAACTATCGGTCGAGTCGATCCCGTTGAATTTTTTGCATTCCATCGATGGAACGCCGCTCGAGCAAAAAGAGTACCTCAGTCCACGCGATTGTATTCGCGCACTCTGCATGTTTCGGTTTGTGAATCCGGAAAGCGAATTGCGGATTGCGGGCGGTCGCGAGCGGCATTTACGGTCCTTGCAGCCGCTGGGACTCTACGTGGCCAACAGCGTCTTTGTCGGCGACTATTTGACGACTCAAGGCCAGCCACCGGCTGAAGATTATCAGATGATCGAGGACCTCGGATTCGAAATTACCGGCCAACCCGCCCTGGTTTAGCCATTTTTGACAGATGGATTGCAGAAAAGAACAAATTCCGCTAAAAAGTCATCCACTTCGGAGTGTAGCGCAGTCTGGCTAGCGCATCTGGTTTGGGACCAGAGGGTCGTAGGTTCGAATCCTATCACTCCGACTTGATAGAACAGAGGGCCGTTTGGTGAGAACATCAAACGGCTTTCTCTTTGATATGACTAGACTTACGTCGCTTAATGCTCGGTTCAAAGAGACGCTTTCGAGCAACTGGCGTTTCTGGGGTATCTTTGAACGGGCCCAGATCTCGCCCATATTTTGGCTTAAGTCGAAAACCTCTAACGCTATTTTCTCGTCGTTTTCGGCATTTTCTTGACGTGACTCGGCATCACGGTCGAGTTGTACGATTTCCTCCTTGATTGCATCGCGCCGTTCGCGATAGGTCGCCTCATCCATCGTCCCCGAAATAACTAGGTTGAGCAGCCGTTCAAGGTTGTTGCTCAGCTCGCTTCGTCGCTTCTTATATACCCGTTGCTGCTGTTTCGCCCGCTGCGATGCATCGGAAAATGCCTCTCGAATCGCTTGACGGAACCATTCCCTGGCCGCTTCGTCCGGCAGCCGCATGCTTTGGAGATCGGAAGTGATCGCCGTTTCAATGTCGTCTTCCTTCCACCGTACAATCGGATGATCCACGTCCGGCTGATTATTTGCGCAACGATAGTAGGTGTGTTCCCGTATTCCACCGCTCTTGAGCTTTCGTCGGATGGTTTCACCCGTGATTAAGGAATCACAGAATTGGCACCGAAACAAACCGCCGGAATATGCATGCACGGGTCGAATATCGGATGTTTTATGGTTTTTGCCTAGCAGAATCGTTTGGCAGGCCCGAAACAGACTCCCGTCGATCAGCGGTTTGTGTTTGCCAGGAAAGAAATTCTTGCCGTAGCGGATCACGCCAACGTGGATGCGATTATTTAAGATATTCGAAAGAGCCGTCCGAGTGAATTTCGGATTGTCTACGGTGTAGGTGTAACCTTCCTCTTCTAAACGGTCCGCAAGCGTCCGAAAGCAATAACGCCCAGTTGAGTAGAGTTCGAAGGCGCGAATTACCGCTTTCGATTTTTCGGGATGAGGTTGATATGGAGCATTTCGATCACCCGGCACATTCAAGTAGCCAAACGCAGCGAGCCCGGTCGGCCACCCCTGGCGAACGCGTTCCTCCATCCCCTTGATAACTTCGGTCCGAAGGTTGTCGCTGTAATATTGAGCCACCGCCGCCATCACATTGAAGGAAAGGGCTCCTGACGGTCCTTTGCCAAACTCATTCTCCACGAAGGCAAGTCGGACTTTGCAATCGTCTTCGAGCTCTTGCAAGCGGACGGCATCTCGCATATTCCGGCATACGCGATCTAGCTTATGGGCCACGATTGCTCGAATGTTTTCCTTGGCGGCATTCTTCTTAACCCATTGAAACATGCTGTTGAAAGCCGTGCGTTCCGCTCCACGCTTGGCTGATTCTGCAACCACGAATTCGCGAACGACCTTCCAGCCTTCGCGCCGTGCCTTTTCCCGATTGGCCCGCAACTGAGCATCGATCGAATAGCCTTCACGTTGCTCTCGGGTAGAAACTCGCGCCCAAATGATCACATTCATTTTTTATTCCTTCTTTGTTCCGAACGTTATCAAAACTTCCGCCAGTCGCTTCAAGTTGGTCAGTATTTCAATCGCATCCGCGTCAGGAATGTCCTGGCCGTAGTATGGTTCCCAAACATGTCGCGTTCGCTCGATCAATTCATCCGACATCCAAGCCGACGACAAAGGGCGAATGGGAGTGGATTTAGACTCTACGACGGTTTTGGGAGTGACATGATGCACACTTTTCGAAACAGTTCCAGCCATTTCTGGAGCTTTGTGAACAAACTGATCGACTGTTTGCGATGTTTCATCTAAGGTCATTTAGTCACCTCGACATTTCGAGAAACCATGCTTTGCAAAGGCGTCGCGCAAGGACTTCATGTGGCGGCACATTTCTCGTCGGCTAAGGCCAAGTTCGGCTTGCGTTTTTGCTTGAGAAAGGCCTGCCATCAGCAATCTGCAAACTCGATGCTGTAGTTCATCTATTGAGAGCATGGCAAGTCTGACATCGGATTGAATCACGTTGATATCGATCGTTCGATCCTGTGACTCGAGGCCCTTGCTTTCATTCGTGTTTTGCAAGTCAATGGGCGCAACATGCTTCAGTCGACGTCCCTTGCTGCGAAGAAAGCTTATTAAGCGACGGTCCATCACATGAATCAACGCAGTTTTCTCCGACGCACCGTTTGATCGCAAAGGATCGTATCGAAATTTCAAGATGGCCATTGCCACATCTTGCACTGCATCATCCAAGTCCGCCCCTTCGAGACCAAGCTTCCTACCGCGAGCTCGAATCAAATTCATCCTCGATTCCCAGTCGCATTCTCCATTTAATGATTTCATCTTCTTCGCTCCAACGAGTTTGTTTCTTGTTGGAGTGGATTCTGGTCGACTTACAGGGTCATCGTATATAGGCAAACAGATGTGTTCTGCAAACACATATGTGACACATATGCGCCACATTACAGGGTCATGGACCACACAAAAAACACATATGTGACACATATGCGCCACATTACAGGGTCACGGACCACACAAAAAACACATATGTGACACATATGCGCCACATTACAGGGTCACGGGACACACAAACAACACATATGTGTTTACAGGGTCATGCGCATGCTCGATGCCTCGGCGGCGAATAAGTCTATGTCGGCTCGATGGTGAACAGTTCTCGATCGTCGCCGACATCGCCCAATGAATAGGACGCCCAGAATCGGGCATCGCAGAGGAGTTTTTCAAGCATGACGCACGCTGACTTTAATCCCATGGAAGATCCGTTCACTCGAAAGCTTGTAACCCGCAAAGCCAAGCAAATCGCCAGGAATGCCCAATTCACTCTCGCGGACGCCGAAGACATCGAACAAGACATTTTCCTACGCATTCTTCAGAGTTGGCCAAGCTACCAACCTGAGCATTCGCATCGCAATCGTTTCATTACAACGGTCGTCGAACGATATGCAGCAAGCTTGCTCCGCAATCGCAGTGCCGACAAACGCGACGATTCTGAAACATGCTCTTTGAGCTCACTCGTGGAAGTCGCCGACGTCGGGCTTGTTGAAATGTCCGCCACGATTTCGGATCACGAATTGGATGCACGTCTGGGGCGCAAACGCCGTGACGAAAGCGAGCTCACAGAACTTCGCGCCGACATCGAGCAGGTTGTGGCTTCCCTGCCGCTGGAATGGCAGAGAGTGCTTGAACTTCGCAAGACATACAAATTCTCTGAGATTTCGCAGATCACCGGAATCTCACGCACGACGATCCGAACTTGGTTACGGCAGATCCGCGCGAAGTTCGAAGCGATGGGAATAAAAGAATATTTATAATTTCTGTCCAAAATTTGCGCAAACCGGGTAGGTAAGAGATAGAGAAACTCATCACACACCATTTAACTCAAGAAGGAACAAGATGGCCAACTCACCAATCGATATCGAACGACGCGTCGAAACTTTGCTTGCCGCAGGTCGGTACGTCCGTGCCACCGATCGCTTTAAAGAAGCGTCCGTTGAGTTTAAAGACGCTTGCTCAGTACTTCGCACCGTGCTTGCACCCCGATGTCGATTTGTCGCGAAACTCGACTTTCGACATTTCATCATTACCTGCAACGACCAGGGTGAATTTGAGGTCGAGCAAATAGAGTCGTTGTAGTTTTTTACCGTGTTTTTCTTCACTTTCTAATCAAAACTAGGAGCCATCGAATTAATGAGCCTTCTCAAATCTATCGAAAAAGGACGAACCCCCAAACCGCCGAGAGTCTTACTTTACGGCGTCGAAGGGATCGGCAAGAGTACATTCGGAGCCCAAGCTCCCAAGCCGATCTTTATCCAGACCGAAGACGGACTCGATGAGATCGATTGTGATAAATTCCCGCTTGCCGAAGACTACGACGCCGTGGTGTCGACGCTTACGTCACTTCGCAACGAGCAGCATGAATACGAGACAGTTGTCATCGATTCTCTCGATTGGCTCGAACGCCTGGTGTGGGATAAGCTGTGCCAGCAGTATGCCGTGCCATCGATCGAAAAAGTCGATGGTGGATACGCTCGAGGCTACACACATGCTCTTACGTTTTGGCGAGATATCCTCGATCACCTTAACGAGTTGCGAGCTAAACGTGGAATGGTCGTTATCCTGCTCGCCCATTCGAAAGTCGAACGCTTCGAAGACCCTGAATCCTCACCCTATGACCGCTATTCACCGCGATTGCACAAACATGCGGCCGCGCTGGTCAGCGAATGGTGCGATGCGGTGTTGTTCGCGAGCCGGCGAATGCGAACTCAATCCGAGGATGCAGGCTTCAACCGAAAACGTACCGTCGCTCATGCCATCGGCAAAGAGGGCGGTGAACGTGTCTTGCGCAGTTACGGCTCTCCGTCTTGCGTAGCCAAAAACCGTTATGGAATCCACGAAGAGCTTCCGCTTTCGTGGCCAGCTTTCGTCAATGCAATCACCAACCCATCCCAACCCCAAACATTAGGAGCTTAAAGAATGGCAAGTTTAAAATTTAATGCAGCTGAAGTCGAACCGAGCAGCCCGCTGGACCCGATTCCGGCAGGCAAGTACGCCGCTGTCATCACTGAAAGTGAAATGAAGCCGACGAAATCAGGTGGTGGCAGCTATCTGCAACTCACCCTCGAAGTTATCGAAGGCGAATACAAGGGACGCATGCTATGGGTGCGACTGAATCTAGAGAATCCCAACGCAGTCGCTGTTCAGATCGCTCGCAAGGAGCTGTCGGCAATCTGTCGCGCGGTTGGAGTCATGCAGCCGAAAGACTCGCAAGATTTACATCACCTGCCGCTCATTGTCGACGTGCGATGTAAGAAGCGGAGCGATTGTGATGAACTTTCTAATGTCGTCAAGGCTTATCGAACATATGGAACTCCCGTTGCGACGCCCCCTGTCGTTGCAGGAGGGCCATCTCCTTGGAAGCGGAGCTAGATGACAAAGTCGAGGATTTATTGAAAACGCACCCTGAAAAGGTGTGTCGAGGTTAGGTCAATCGGGCGAGGAATGGTATGGATTGGCTTGGCTCGCCGAGGTTGGGCGTGGCCCGAGAAGGCAAGGCGAGGAGCGGCATGGTAAGGCGTGGTTCTTTTATTTCACTTATGAGGTTTTTCTATGCAAGTAAAAAACAATGGTAATGGCGCCGGTCAAAAAGCGATCGGACCAGAAGTTTCCAATGGTGGTCTGTCGACATTCGACGCGTCGCGTCCCTACCGTGTGGAAGCGTCAATAGTAGGCGATTCTGATTTGCTCTTCCATCGATGGAATTGTGAAGCGGTCGAGGCCAAAGCAAAAGCCGCGAAAGGCTCGGCCGCCAAAAAAAGCGATGATGTGCAGTCGTATGTCTATCGCAACGAACTCGATCAGCTCTGCATTCCAGGGGAGTATGTACGTCAATCGATTATCGCCGCAGCGCGATACCGTCAAGATCCGAGGTCGCCTCGCAAAAGCGCGATGGACTTGGTCAAGGCCGCCGTTATCAGCCTAACTCCACTTGCGAGTCTCGGTACGTCCGAATGGGATTATGAGCATCGATGTCGTGTGCAAATACAGCGAGCCGGCATAACTCGGGTTCGTCCGGCAATGTCTGCAGGCTGGTGCGCCACGTTTCACTTCTTGGTCAACCTACCAGAGTACGTTCCGAGCAACATGCTGCATTCAATGCTCGTTGACGCCGGCCGACTTGTCGGTATCGCCGATTTTCGGCCAACGTACGGCCGCTTTCAGGTCACCAGCTTTGAGCAACTTACGGATTAAACGTACGCGTGGCTTATGGTGACAAAGCGTTGCAGCACAGTCTGTTGAACGAATCGACTATGCCTGTATCGCGCAGGCTCGTCCAGGGATGGATAGGCACAGCACGCACTTAAAACCGCAATGACTTTTGCAAGGGAGATACACAGATGGAATTGATATTACCGCTACCCCCAAGTGTCAATCGGATCTGGCGACGTGTTGGCAATCGGACGATTCTCAGTCGCGAGGCGCGTAGCTATCGAAAAATCGTCTGCGCGATCTTAGAGGGAAAGCGAATCAAGACGAAACCAGGACCCTTGGCTGTCGATATCCTGTTCCATCCCCCGGACCGACGCCGAAGGGATATCGACAATATCCAGAAAGCGCTTCTCGACTCGTTACAGCACGCCGGCCTTTATTTCGACGACAGCCAAATCCACCGCTTATGTATTGAACGACAGGAGCTGATTCCGGGCGGTCAAGTCGTAGTATTTGTGCAACCGTTCGTAAGCACACATTCCCTTGAGGGGCGACGACAATGCCTGAAATGCCAAGGCATGTTCGATTCCCTCGGACCCGCATATCGCATTTGCCCAACGTGTACCGCTTTGAACGCAGGTCTAGGCACGATCCCTGAATGCTTTCTCGCGAAAGAACGTGGAATTAAACGGCGCAACGGGGAACCGATCGAATGAAACTGCGTCCGTACCAACAATCCGCAGTTCAATCCGTCTACCAACATCTGCGAGATCGCGACGATAATCCTGTCGTGGTCCTGCCGACCGGCGCCGGAAAAAGTCTCGTCATCGCCAGTATCGTCTCTGATTCCGTCAATCAGTGGAAGGGACGCGTCTTAGTTCTCGCGCACGTCAAAGAGCTGCTCGAGCAGAATACCGAAAAAATCCAGCGGCTCTGCCCCGATCTTAATGTGGGCATCTACTCGGCAGGTTTGAAACGTCGCGACACTGATACGCCAGTGTTGGTTGCCGGCGTCCAAAGTATTTACAAACGGGCCTGCGACCTCGAACCGTTCGACTTAATCATCGTCGACGAATGCCATGTTATTAGCCGCGAAGGCGACGGTATGTTTCGGCAATTCTTAGCCGATTGCAAAGTCATCAATCCACATGTCCGCGTTATCGGACTCACTGCAACGCCGTTCCGGCTCGATTCGGGGTTGATATGCTCCCCAGATCATTTTTTAAACCATGTCTGTTTCGAAGTTGGCATAAAAGAGCTGATCCGCGACGGCTATTTGTCTCCGCTCGTTTCTAAAGCTGGCATCCATCGAGCCGATTTCGCCAACTTACACACCCGTGCCGGTGAGTTCGTTCGTGAGGAAGTCGAATCTCTCATGAACGAGCCCGATTTAGTGAAAGCCGCCTGCGCTGAAATCGTCGAGTATACTCGCGATCGAAACAAGGTTTTGATCTTCGCAGCCGGGGTCGCTCACGGTCAACGTGTCGTCGACGTGTTGCAGCAACAGCACCAAATCGAGTGTGGTTTCGTCTGCGGTGAAACGCCAAGTGCCGACCGCAATGAAATACTAAATCGCTTTCGTAACAAGCATAGCGATTCGTTATTCGCACCAGAGCGGCTCAAATATCTGTGCAACGTCAATGTGCTGACAACCGGCTTCGATGCCCCCGATATCGATTGTGTTGTCCTACTGCGGCCGACCTTGTCGCCTGGTCTTTTGGTTCAGATGGTCGGCCGAGGTTTTCGATTGCACCCTGGCAAACAGAACTGTCTGATCCTTGACTTTGGCGGCAATATTCAACGTCACGGACCGGTCGACCAGATTAAAGTCGTACAACGTGATGACGGCAGCGGAACGGCGCCGGCTAAAGAATGTCCGGAATGCCACGCGTTGATCGCGGCCGGATACACAAGCTGCCCAGAATGCGGATATTTGTTTCCACCACCCGAAAAACAGCAGCATGATCCCAAAGCCAGCGAAGCCGGCATTCTCTCTGGGCAAGTAACCATCACGAAACATGCGGTTCGGGAAGTTCTCTATAGCGTTCACGTCAAACGCGGCGCCGACGAAAACGCACCACGGACGTTACGCGTTGAATATCGAATCGGCTGGAAACACTACAAATCGGAATGGGTTTGCCTGGAGCACGACGGGTACGCTCGCCAAAAAGCGGTGGCGTGGTGGAAGCAACGGTCGCCAGATCCCATCCCCGACTCGATCGAACGAGCAGTCGAGATTGCTGAGGGCGGCGGTCTCGCCGATACGACGTCGATTACGGTTCGAGCGGTAGCCGGCGAAGAGTATGAGCGAATCATCAACTACGAGCTTGGGCCGCTGCCTGAGCCAGTCGTCGAATTTGACGACTACAACCCGGACGAGGTTCCATTTTGATTACGGAGAATCGGAGCACTGTGTTAGAGATCGCACAAAGTTATCTGGCAGCCGGCTTGAGTGTCCTTCCCGCAGTGCGCATCGAGAAACGTCCAGCGCTTTCGGGATGGAAGTCATATCAGAGCGCGCTACCAAGCAAGCATCAGATAAACCAATGGTTTTCTGAGAGCACCGATGCGGTATGCATTGTAACCGGGGCCGTGAGCGGTAACCTTGAGATGATCGACTTTGACTTTCAAGCGGCGCAGTTCGACGATTGGTCGGCACTGGTTCCCGAAGAGCTGCTATCGAGATTGGTCATCGAACAAACGCAGTCTGGCGGACTGCATGTCGCGTATCGATCGGAAGCTTCGGTCTGCGGGAACATAAAGTTGTCGCAAGCCGAACGCGATGGAAAACTTGTGACCATGATCGAAACACGCGGCGAGGGCGGGCTCTTTCTCTGCGCGCCAAGTCCCGGCTACGAGTTGCTGCAAGGTTCATTCGACGAACTCCCCATCCTAACCGCGCAAGAGCGCGAACTACTATTGGAAGCCGCCTGGAGTTTGAACGCATATTCACCTCCGGTCATCGATCATACTCCGTCGGCCGAATATGATGGGCAATCGAGGCCAGGCGACGACTTTAATCAACGTGGCGACGTTCGCCGAGTCCTATTGGCCTCCGGGTGGTCGCTTGTGAAGCCGGGCGACAACGAATATTGGAGACGGCCTAACAAGCAATCGGGTTGGTCGGCGACGCTTAAGAATCGAGTTTTGTACGTATTCAGCGGCAACGCGGCTCCCTTTGAACCGAATCACGCTTACTCACCGTTTTCCGTTTATACGTTGCTCGAGCATAGTGGCGACTATGAAGCGGCGGCCCGCGAACTACGCAGTCAAGGGTATGGTGACGATCCTATCTCTAAGCCGCCGATGGTCTTTAGCGACGACGACATCCCGGCGCCGGAAGCGCTACCTAATTCGTATGACCCAGGAACGATGCCCGAACATTTGCTGCGAGTTCCAGGTTTCATTTCCGAACTTATGGACTATTGCCTGGATACAGCTCCCTATCCGAATCAGGTAATGGCATTCAGCGGTGCGCTGGTGTTGCAGGCCTTCCTTGCTGGCCGGAAGGTTCGAGATTCGGGTGACAATCGCACTAACCTTTATCTCCTAGGACTGGCTCATTCAGCTTCCGGCAAGGACTGGCCGCGGAAGATCAACACCCGCATTCTGCATGAAATAGGCGTTTCCGATTGTGTCGGTGAGCGATTCGCGTCTGGCGAAGGGATACAAGACGCGCTGTTCAGTACACCGAGCATGCTATTTCAGACCGATGAGATCGATGGGATGCTCCAGTCGATTAATAAGTCGAAAGACGCTCGCCACGAGAACATCATGTCGACGCTTTTAACGTTCTATTCGACCGCCAACAGTATCTATCCAATGCGTCGCAAGGCCGGCAAAGAGGCTCCGGGTGCGATCGACCAACCATCGCTGGTGATCTTCGGCACCGCTATTCCCAATCACTATTATGCGGCCTTGTCGGAGCGAATGCTCACCAATGGCTTTTTCGCCCGCATGTTCATTCTTGAATGTGGACGGAGGGGGACGGGGCAAGAACCTAAGATCCTAGAAATACCGGAACGCGTGATAGAGACGTCGCGATGGTGGAACGACTATCGACCGGGACATGGGAACCTGCAGAATTGGCACCCGGTGCCGACCATCATTCCGCATACCGAGGAAGCCCAAAAAATATTGATCGATGCGAGATCCGAAGCGGAACGGGAATACGAACGATTCGAATCAAACAACGACTCCGTAGGGACGACGGTCTGGGGGCGAGTCAGCGAGCAGAGTCGAAAATTGGCGCTCATTTATGCGATCAGCCAGAACCCCCAAATGCCAGTTATCGGTGGCGATGCGGCTCGATGGGCTGTCGAGTTCACCATGCATCAGACTCGTCGAATGCTCTGTATGGCCGGCCGACATGTGAGTCGTAACGATTTCGATGCGATGGCCAAGGAGATGATCCGCGTCCTCGCCGCATGGAGTGAAAAACGGAACAACAAGCCAATGCCCGAATGGGAGTTGGCTCGGCGGTTGCCCTGGAAGCCGAGTGACCACGAGGACGTCCTCAAACTGCTCCGCCGACAGAAGCTAGTTGACTGCGGCCCTGGTCCATCGAAGACCAGACCGGGAACGATTTACTGGTTGGTTGGATCTTGAGGTATTAGCCTCGGAATTTAATTCATCACGCCGAGGACGGCGAGGACTCGAAATACCGCGATGATGAATTGGAATACCGCATGAAATACCGCAAGAAGGAAAAAGAACGAAAAGCCTTTAAAAATAAGGATATATATAATAAGAATAATAATTCATCAATACATCATACACGCACGCGTATACCTATGTGCGTGCGCACGCGAGAGACCCCCCTTGATGAATTGCGGTATTGCGGTATTCGATTTGCGCTCACGACACGAGCAACATCGTCACCATCGCAAAACGCATTCGTCGCCCCTACGACCGCACCGCTTGCGTCGTGTCTCTTTGTACCGCGAGTCATTCAATCGAAAACAAGTCGCTATACAGCGCGAATGCGAGCCCATACAACGCGTCTGCGAAAGCGGCACTCCGACGCTCCGGTGCAACCACTTGCTATGGGTCCTACGGGCAGGATAAACGCCTTTAGAGGGGTTCCGGAAAAGTCGCAATACAAGTCACAGTTTGTTTAGGGGTATAACGCGTCAGTTTACCCATGTTTTTGTTGGTGATTCATGTTTTAAGACCATCAGCTTCGGACAGCGTTGTATTGTCCGATTGAGTCACAGTTTCCCGGGTTTTTTTCTTTCAATCAAGGATCGATAAAGTATGAAAATAGAAATGTGGACGTTGGATCGTGTTCGACCGTATGAAAACAACCCACGCATCAACGAAGATGCAGTTGATGCGGTCGCCGCATCCATTCGGGAGTTCGGCTTCTCGCAACCCATAGTTGTAGATTCCGATAGTGTCATCATCGTCGGCCATACGCGGCTGAAGGCAGCTAAGAAGTTGGGCTTGGATCGTGTGCCCGTCCTCGTCGCCACGCACCTAACACCCGACCAGGTTCGAGCCTATCGGATCGCTGACAACAAAACCAATGAGCTGGCCGATTGGAACTACGATCTGCTGCCGATCGAAATCGATGCACTCAAGGAAGCCAACTACGATCTTGGCTTGTTGGGTTTCGATTCCGAAGAGCTAGCTCGGATTATGGGGAACGGAATCGAGGAAGGGCTAACCGATCCGGACGACGTTCCATTGCCACCGGATGAAGCGATTACGCAACCAGGCGACCTGTGGATACTCGGCAACCATCGGCTGCTCTGCGGCGACTCGTCGAACGCGGAGCACGTCGATCGATTGCTCAACGGTCAGCCAATTCATCTGTGCAATACAGATCCGCCGTACAACGTCAAAGTTGAACCGCGAAGTAAGAATGCGATCGCAGCTGGGTTGAGTTCGTTTTCCGATAATTCGGCATCAAGAAAGCTTAAGAACGATCAAGGCAATGCAGCATTCACGGCTGCCATGCAAAAGAAGGGCTCGAAAGGTAACGGGTCGGTAACGGCAATCGCCGACAAGCCGAGACGACAGATGCAAGCCAAGGATCGACCCCTCGCAAATGACTTCGTATCTGACGATGAATTTGACCGGCTGTTAAATTCTTGGTTCGGAAACATCGCACGTGTATTGCTTCCGGGTGGATGTTTTTATATCTGGGGAGGCTACGGAAACATAGGAAATTATCCGGGGCCGCTGAAACGAAATGGCTTGTATTTCAGCCAAGCGATCGTGTGGAATAAGGAATGGCCGGTTTTGACAAGGAAGGATTTTCTCGGCGCGCACGAACTCGCGTTCTATGGCTGGAAAGAAGGGGCCGGTCATAAGTTCTACGGCCCGAATAATATCACTGACCTATGGCACGTCAAAAAGATTCCGCCACAGCAACTTACTCATTTAACGGGTAAGCCTGCAGAGCTCGCGGTACGAGCCCTCCAGTACTCATCGCTACTTGGCCAAAACGTCTTGGACCTATTCGGCGGATCGGGCTCGACAATGATCGGCGCGGAGCAGACAGGTCGAAATGCGTTTTTGATGGAACTCGATATGCCATATTGTGACGTTATGTGCGACCGGTACCAGCGCTTTACGGGCAAGCCTGCCATTCTCGAGCGAACAGGCGAATCGCCAATCCCGATGATGCCACGAAAGGAGAACATGCGATGAACGTAAAACTTGGAACGAAGGGTACGGTCACTGAGTATGGTTATCGCCGCATCCGTTGCACGGGCGGCAAATTTCGTTTTGAGCATGTCATTGTGTGGGAGTTGCATTTCGGTCCCGTGCCACCAGGGTTTGAGATTCATCATGTCAACGGTGACAAACTCGACAATCGCATCGAAAACCTAAAGGTACTGTCACGTTTAGAGCACAAACGCATTCATAGTGGATGTTATAGAGTCGGTGATCGCTGGTTGAAACGTTGCACTCGCTGTAAATGGTTGCGACCAGTAGACACTGATTTCTACGTGTATCCTGGGAAAGGTGGAGTTAAATCGATATGTCGGCGATGCCACATTAATAATGTGGTTGAGGCGAAAAAGCGGCGACGGGCTAAACTGAAAAAATGTAATGAATTGGAGAATCCGAGCGGATTGATTGAGAGGGGAAATCGAAAATGATTTACCTCGCAAGTCCCTACAGTCACACCGATCCCCTCGTCCGTGAAGATCGTTTCAACGCGGCTTGCATGGCAACGGCGGCGCTTATGCAAGCTGGATGTTCGGTTTATTCGCCGATCGTGCATAGCCATCCGTTGGTTCAGTATGGGCTGCCAATCGAATGGCAGTACTGGCAGGCCCATGACTGTGAACATCTTCAGCATTGCAATCAGCTTTTGGTGCTCACGCTCGATGGATGGCGAACAAGTCGCGGCGTCCAAGCCGAGATCGACCTAGCGATCGATATGGATCTACCGGTCCATTGCGTTTCGCCGGCGATGATTTCGAATTCGTCGGGCGGTGAAACCAGCATCAACGCTCGGCCGCTATCCCAGGAGACATCAATTTGATGCCAAGCGTCTGCGCCACTCCCGTGACTAGTTACATCGACGACGGTTCCGTTCTGACCGGTAGCGATCGGACCGGGATCGTCGTGCATCGCCACGAGCCGGATGCGGTCGCCAATGCGGGGAAGTTCTTTCATAGTAAGTCCTCCGTTTTACAAATTGATCGGTTAGAGAAATCGTCCGAGTAAGCTTCGGTTCATCGTGCCGATGGCTTCGCAGGCCAACAGGTGTTCTTCAATCAACAGGGGGCTAGCGGGGCCAGGGTTGTCAGCGTCGGCGATCTCCAAGGCGTCCGCCAGGGTTCGAAGGCCTTCGATCGCTTTATAGTAGGCGTCGCGAATCTCTTGAGCTTGAAAGGCGTCCATCGTGCGGAAGGTCCCGCGGAGGATTTTTTCGTTGGCTTTCTTTTCGTCGGTAGTCATCTGCGTTTCTCCGGTGGTGGAATTCAAAAATCGTTTTGCGTTAACAACATTCAGCGATATCGGTGGCGAAACGGCAAGCCGATCATCGAGATACTGCCATGCATTTTCCGAGAAAATTTCGCATCCCCCGTATCGCGACCGTTTGCGGTCAGTGGCGTGGCGGCGAGTTCTTGGCCATTTACGCCAGCCCACGAGAAAACCCCACACCGTTGCGAATGTGGGGCGTCGGTTGGCAAGCGTGCCAAGGCTACGCGGTCGCTTTCCGTTCCGTTGCATCCGTTGGTAGCGGTCGATCGAGGATGTCGGCAATCGTTAAAACCAATTCTTGAAGGTCGTCGACCCGGATCGATCGCAATCGAACGGTCGAACACTGTTCCAATCGGATCGCATACGCCCGCAGCGCGTCGGCGATCTGGTTGCTTGGTAGAGCTTTCGTGTTGCTTGGCATTATTGGACCGCCCTTACCGTGAACCGACCGCGTTCGGCTTTCACAAAACGCGACGCGTCACCTTTAGAAAGGTTACGAAGTATCGCGCTGTAAAGCGTCGCTTCGGGTGTCTTGCCACCGGGGCTCGACCAATAACCTTTGGTCGACATGGCTTCGATGATCTGCTTCGTGCTGAGCGGTTCGGTCGCTTCTTCCAAAACTTTTACCGCGGCCGTTATGCAGCTCAATCGTTTATCGGGCTTGGGTTCGGATGCGATGGCGTCCGTCGTCGGGCTGGCGGATTTTTCTTTCTTCGCCTTGGCCGGCTTCCGAAGAACCAACGTCGGTTGCTCTTGGTTCGCGCCGCCGAAAGTTTCGACCGTTGCGGGCGGGACTTCGACGATCGTCAAGTTGCCGGTCGTCGTTACCTTAGTGGTCTTACTTTTGACGAGAACTTCGCCGTGCAATCGCTGCGCCGATCGAATACTAACTTTCTTGTTCGTCGCCAAGTTCGTCGCGTTCCACCCGCCGTTTCGAGTTTCGCTTTCGATTCGAACCTTAGTCTTATTCCCGCTAATATTCGCGTAGTAGGTCCCACCGATCTTCACATCTGCTTTCTTCATTTGAATCTCTCCCAAAAACAATTCGTGGTTGGCTGCCATCGTCAGGCGGGTCGAACCACCGACCCGCGACACGGAACTATTCCGCGTTTCGGCATTTCGTTAGGCGTAGATCAAATCTGCCAGTCCGATGCACAAGAAATCGACCACGATTTGCGTTACGGTGTCGTGTGCAGGAACGTCGAGACCGCGATCCCAGTTGTAGAGCGTTTTCTTATCGCTGGTCCGTTGCACCCAAAGCTTCGAGATTCGACTCTTGCCAATCTCGTACTCTTCGCTCTCGGCGTGTTCTGGGAACACCAGGGCGTTGAACGTCATGCGATCGTCGATCGTTCCGATCACCCAGGTACCGCAGCCGGCGGCGCGGCGTTCGATCTTGGTGATTTTCAGGTCGAGGTCGGTTACGTTGTCGTGGCTGTCGTTGGTCTTGGTCATCTTGGCGGGTCCGTGTGGAAAGGGGATGTGAATCGTTTTGCGTTAATGAACATGAGCCATGTTCGGGACCAAAAATCAACTCAATGTGGCGATGATGTCCCAGAATCTTTGAAATGTTTTCCATGTTTTTGGGACAACCCCCAAGCATGGGTAAGGATTGTGGATCAAGCATCGGATGTCCGATGGAAGAACCGCGATAACAGGTCTGGATACCGCTTGGTATGTTCGACGCGACCGCATGCGGAACAACGATATACAACCGTGTGGAAATCGCGAGTTCGATCTTTCCGATGGTCCGGATCGGCTTGGCGTGGGCCAAGCTCGATTGAGTGGAGCGTTCGTTTGCGGCAATCGGGACATCGCATACGTTCCATACTGGTCTTGCTAGTCATAGATCAGTTCGCCATCGTGTTAGTTAGTGATATGCCAAGCTCGCTTGGAACCGTATCCAAGCTGCGTTCCTTCGACGATGTAAAAAATCTTGTCGTCGGTAACATCGTCTTTGTCGTCAACTGCATCGTCTTCGTCGTCCGGCGAATCTCTTTCGTCCAGGTCGTTGATCTCTTCACCCGAGCAGACTCCGTGAAGGTCGTATTCAAACGGCCAGTTCTGTTGCGTCATCAAGCGGACTTCGGCATCGCCACCGATCAGCTCTCGGTATTCCTCAAGGCGTTCAATCAATTCGTCGATCGTCATCATGTGTTCCCTTATGGTGAAAAAGTTGATATAAAAAGGTCTGGACTATTTGGTCTTGAGGAAGAATCGCAACATGGTCTGTTGCTCGAGCAGTTGCGTGAGACGGACCTTGGCTTCTTTGGCTGTTCGTACATCGCCGTCGGCGAACTCGGTCCACATCAGGCTGCAAGGTTCGTCCGCCAACATCGCGTCGGTTTCTTTCACCGCGCTTTCCGCTCGTCGCAACATCTCTTTAGCGGCGTTCGCGAGTTGGCG
>Ga0163150_10000332_pt1 | contig 89013 bp, 99 predicted proteins | sample OliLakLV19P2IB_FD_148628 | JGI IMG/M metagenome (GOLD analysis project Ga0163150, IMG submission 148628) | Freshwater microbial mat bacterial communities from Lake Vanda, McMurdo Dry Valleys, Antarctica - Oligotrophic Lake LV.19.P2.IB | ecosystem: Environmental > Aquatic > Freshwater > Lake >... | reverse complement strand
ACCTGTTGACCGGCGACGCAACCTTCCTCAGGCATTACCTGGAGGTTCGCGGCAAGCTCAGCCCCGATCTGCTTGAACTGCGCAAACTCACCTTGATCAGCACTGCGGCAAAACATCTGGACGCGCTGGCGCCGTTGCTCGATGCCAAGCTGGCAGATATGGCGCGCAACATTGAATTGCGCCGCAGCCAGGACATGAAGGTCGTGCTGGCCAGCGTGAATTCAGGCCAGGGCACACGCCTGATGGACTCCATACGCACCGAGATGCGCGCCTACGTCCTGATCCAAGAAAGCGCCCTGAAACAGCGCGATGCGAAATTCCGGTCCGACCTGCGCCGCATGTTCTTCATCATCTCCTTCGCCAGCGTGTTTACGTTGCTGTTGTCGCTGCTGTTCGCCTATCTTGCCTTTCGCGAAGTACGGAATCGGCTTGTCAATCTCGAAACGCGGCATTTGCTCAAACTGCAGCAGGAAACAAACCAGCAACTGGCGCAGGCTAACGTCACCCTGCAGGTCAGCGAGGAAAAGCTTGCCGTCACGCTCCACTCCATCGGTGACGGGGTAATCGCCACCGATGCCGAAGCGCGCGTGACGCTGCTGAACACCGAAGCCCAGCAACTCACCGGCTGGACCATGGCGGAGGCCCTTGGTCGCCCCATCGACGAGGTTTTTCACATCGTTAACCAGGAAACCCGCAAACCGACGATCATCCCGGTAGCAGACGCCCTGCTGCATGGCACGGTACAGGGACTGGCCAACCACACCGTACTGATTGCACGCGACGGCAGTGAGCACGCCATCGCCGACAGTTGCGCGCCGATTCGCAACGGTGACGGCCGGGTGGTCGGGGCAGTGCTGGTGTTTCGCGACGTCACCGCCGACTATGCGGCGCAGCAGGCCTTGAGCGAAAGCGAGTTGCAATATCGTGAGTTGTTCGAAGGATCGCGCGATGCGCTGATGGTGCTGGTGCCGCCGCTATGGCATTACACGGATGTGAATCAGGAGGCGGTGCGCATGTTCGCGGCTGCGCAAAAGAGCGACTTCAAAGGGCAGTCGCCCGCAGCATTTTCACCGGAACGGCAGCCGGATGGCAGCCTCTCCTCCGAAAAGTCGCAGGAACTTGTCGCGACTGCGCTGCGTGAAGGCAATCTCATCTTCGAATGGGAGCATCGTCGCCTGAATGGCGAACCCTTTATCTCTGAAGTCATGTTGGTCCGCATTGAAGCCGGGGGCCTGGTCTGGCTGCAAGCCACGGTGCGCGACATCAGCCTGCAGAGGACCGCCGAAGCGGCAATGATCAAGGCGGGCGCGCTGCAAAGCGCCATTTTCAACAGCGCCCATTTCTCCAGCATCGCCACCGATGCCAAGGGCGTCGTCCAGCTCTTCAACGTCGGCGCCGAACGCATGTTCGGCTACACCGCCGCCGAAGTGATGAACAAGTTCACCCCGGCCGACTTCTCCGACCCGCAGGAAGTGATTGCGCGCGCCACGGCGTTGAGCGTCGAACTTGGCACGCTGATTGCGCCAGGCTTTGATGCCCTGGTGTTCAAGGCCTCGCGCGGCATCGAAGACATCTACGAGCTGACCTATGTCCGCAAGGACGGCAGCCACCTCTCGGGCGTCGACTCGGTCACCGCATTGCGCGATGCCCAGAACACCATCATCGGCTACCTGCTGATCGGCGCCGATAACACTGCGCGCAAGCTGGCGGAAGAAGTGCTGCTCAAGGCGGGCGCGCTGCAAAGCGCCATTTTCAACAGCGCCAATTTCTCCAGCATCGCCACCGATGCCAACGGCGTGATCCAGATCTTCAACGTCGGCGCCGAACGCATGCTCGGCTACACCGCCGCCGAAGTGATGAACAAGATCACCCCGGCCGACATCTCCGACCCGCAGGAAGTGATTGCACGCGCCAAGACGTTGAGCACCGAACTCGGCACGCCGATTGCACCAGGCTTTGATGCCCTGGTGTTCAAGGCCTCGCGCGGCATCGAAGACATCTACGAGCTGACCTACGTTCGCAAGGACGGCAGCCACCTCCCGGCCGTAGTCTCGGTCACCGCATTGCGCGATGCCCAGAACACCATCATCGGCTACCTGCTGATCGGCACCGACAACACCGCGCGCAAGGAGGTCGAGGCTGAGCAGAGGAAGCTCGACCAGCGCCTGCGCGACCAGCAGTTCTACACCCGCTCGCTCATCGAATCGAATATTGACGCGCTGATGACCACCGATCCGAAAGGCATCATCACCGACGTCAACAAGCAGATGGAAGCGCTCACCGGCTGCACCCGCGACGAGCTGATCGGCGCGCCCTTCAAGAACTACTTCACCGAGCCGGAGCGGGCCGAGGCGGGCGTCAAGCAGGTGCTGGCCGAAGGCAAGGTCACTAACTACGAGCTCACCGCACGCAGCCGGGTCGGCACGGAGACCGTGGTCTCCTACAACGCGAGCACCTTCTACGACCGGGACCGGAAACTTCAGGGCGTGTTTGTCGCTGCGCGCGACATCACGGAACGCAAGCACATGGACCAGATAATGCAGGAACAGAATGTCGAACTGGAAAGCGCCACGGCTGTGGCCGAGAAAGCCAATCTCGCCAAATCCGAATTCCTCTCCAGCATGAGCCATGAATTGCGCAGCCCGCTCAATGCAATTCTCGGATTCGCCCAGTTGATGGAGTCCGACTCCCCATCGCCAACCACCTCGCAAAAGGAAAGCATCGCCCTGATTCTCCAGGCGGGCTGGCATCTGTTGAAGCTCATCAACGAAATTCTTGACCTCGCGAAAGTGGAGTCCGGACAGGTGCCGCTGTCGCAGGAGCCCGTGTCGCTGGCTGAAGTCATGCCCGAATGCCAGCGCATGGTCGAACCGCAGGCGCAGCAGCGCGGCATCAAGCTGACATTGCCCGAGCTCAACACCCCGCTCTTTGTCAGGGCGGACAGAACCCGGTTGAAGCAGATTCTCATCAATCTGCTTTCGAATGCGATCAAATACAACACCGCGCAGGGAACAATCCATGTGCAATGCGCGCAGAGCACAGCGGGACGCACGCGGGTGAGCATCACCGATACGGGTGCGGGATTACCGCCGGAAAAGCTGGCCCAGCTCTTTCAGCCGTTCAATCGGCTCGGACAGGAGGCCGGAAGCGAAGAGGGCACCGGCATCGGCCTTGTGGTCGCCAAGCGACTGGTGGAACTGATGGGCGGCACCATCGGCGTGGAAAGCACGGTGGGTGTAGGCAGCACATTCTGGTTCGAGCTGCCTGCGATTTCAAAGCCCACCCTTGCTGACGACGACGAGCACGCGACGGCAGCCACCCAGCCGCATGCAAAGGCCCGTCGCACAAGCCCGCACACGCTGCTCTACGTTGAGGACAACCCTGCGAACCTGAAGCTGGTCGAGAAGATCCTCTTACGGCATCCCGATCTTCGGCTGTTGTCCGCCGTCAACGGAACCAGCGGCATTGCAACAGCCCGGGGAAACAAGCCGGATGTGATTCTGATGGACATTAATCTGCCGGATATCGACGGTTTCGAGGCGCTGCGCATACTGCGCGCAGACCCCATCACTGCGCACATCCCCGTCATTGCCATCAGTGCCAATGCCATGCCGCGGGACATCGAGAGGGGACTGAAATCGGGATTTATCCGCTACCTGACCAAGCCGATCAAAGTCAAAGAGTTCATGGATGCGCTGGATGTGACACTGCAAATGGTGGAGAACAATGCCCTGCCGGCCGATGAGGCCTTGGTGGTGCCATGATGCGGGCTTCCGACATTCTTCAGGGCAAAATCCTCATCGTCGACGATCTGGCGGCGAACGTCCTGCTGCTGGAGCGCATGCTGCGCGGAGCTGGTTATACCTGCGTCACCTCAACCACCGAGGCGTGCAAGGTTTGCGAACTTCACCTTGCGAACCGCTACGACCTGATCCTGCTCGATATCCAGATGCCCGGGATGGACGGCTTCGAGGTCATGGAAGCCCTCAAGAAAATCGGGGCCGATGACTACCTCCCGGTCCTGGTCATCACTGCACAGCCCGCTCACAAAATGCGCGCCCTGCAGGCCGGCGCGAAGGATTTCATCGGCAAGCCGTTTGAACTGAACGAAGTGCTGGCGCGGGTGCACAACATGCTCGAAGTGCGCTTGCTGCACAAAGAACTGCAGGCCGACAACGATGTACTGGAGCAGCGCGTGCTGGAAAGAACCGCCGAAGTGCGGGAAAGCCATCTGGAAACCATTTTTACCATGACGCGCGCAGCGGAACACAAGGATGAAGACACCGGCGCCCATGTGCAGCGCATCAGCTATTACAGCCGGGAACTGGCGCGGATTCTTGGCCAGTCCGATGAATTTGTTAACACCATCTTCTTCGCCAGTCCGATGCATGACATCGGAAAAATCGGCATCCATGACCATGTCCTGCTCAAGCCCGGCGGCTTTACGCCGGAAGAGTGGGAAATCATGAAGAGCCACGCCGCCATGGGCGCCAAAATTCTCGGCAAGAGCAAGTCACCCTATCTCAGGATGGGCGCGGAAATCGCGCTCAACCACCATGAGCGCTGGGACGGCAGCGGGTATCCGGGCGGCAAGCGGGGTGAGGCCATACCGCTGGCGGCGCGGATCATGAATATCTGCGACATCTACGATGCCCTGCGCAGCAAACGGCCCTACAAGCTGGCGTTTGACCACCTGCGGGCGGTGGACATCATCACAAACGGTGACGGCCGCACCCAGCCGGGCCACTTTGACCCGGTGATATTCGCCGCATTCAGGGAAAACCACGAAATTTTTCGCGATATCTACGCGGCGCACGCCGAAGCCGATGATGCAGCGGAGGAATTGCAGACCACGGCGGTACCCAAGCTGCTGGCAGCGCCCGATTGACTGCAAACCAAAAAAACATTAATCGTGACCATCCCGGCCGATATTTATCATGGAAAAATCCTGATCGTTGACGATATGGAAGCCAACGTCGTACTGGTCGAGCGCATGCTGCGCGGCGCCGGCTACCACGACATCACGTCGACGATGGACCCGTTCCAGGTGCGCGACCTGCATCTGGAGAACCACTATGACCTGATCCTGCTCGATTTGCAGATGCCCGGCATGGACGGCTTTGCGGTAATGGATGCCCTGAAAATTGTCGAAACGGACGGCTATATCCCGGTTCTGGTCATTACCGCGCAGCCGGAACAGCAACTGCGTGCGCTGAAAGCCGGGGCCAAGGATTTTGTCACCAAGCCGTTTGATTTTGCAGAACTGCTGGTCCGGGTTTACAACATGCTCGAAGTCCGCCTGTTGCATCTGGAGACAAAATCCCTTTACCAAAGAGTCGTGGCTGAGCAGAAGGTCTCAGAACGACTGCTGCTCAACGTGCTGCCGCACGCCATTGCCGAACGCCTGAAGGGACGCCCGGAAATCATTGCCAGCGACTTTTCGGAAGTCATTGCCGATGACTGCACCGAGGTGACGGTATTGTTCGCCGACATTGTCGGGTTTACGAAGTTTTCCGACGGCGTCAGCGCCAAGGTGCTGGTAGACGTGCTCAACGACATTTTCACGCGCTTTGATGTCATCGCCGATGCGCGCGGCCTGGAAAAAATCAAAACCATCGGTGATGCCTATATGGCAGCAGCCGGACTGCCTGATCCGGTGGCGAATCATCCGATCCGGGCGGCGCACATGGCGCTTGATATGAACGAGGCCCTGGAAAGCTACAATGAAATCAGCCACCACAAGTTGCAAATGCGCATCGGCCTGGACACCGGCGCGGTTGTGGCGGGCGTCATCGGCAAACGCAAATTTCTTTATGACTTGTGGGGTGACGTGGTGAACACGGCCAGCCGGATGGAGTCTGATGGCGTGGCCGGGCGCATCCAGTTGACGGAAGCAACCCGCCAGCGCTTGAGCGAGCCCTTCATATTCGAAGCGCGCAGCCCCATTCATGTCAAAGGCAAGGGCAAGATGCAGACCTGGTTCCTCAACGGCCGGACCGGCTAGGACGATCGGGATGATCGGATGATCGGATGATCGGATGATCGGGATGATCGGGATAAGACCGCTGCGGGCCGCTGCGGGCCGCTGCGGATGCGGCCGGTGGCCCGGCATCAGTCTTCCCGCGCCTCCGTGGGCGCAGCGCGCGACCGGTACTGCTCCAGCAGAAACCTGTCGGCGCCGCCCGCCCGGCGTATGGGTCTAACGCCGCCCTGCCAGCAGCCCGATCATGACTCCCGCGGCAACCACGATGCCCACAGCAGTCCACGGGTTGCCCCGCACATAGTCCGTCGCGGCAGCGGCGGCTTCCCGGGACCGGTCAAACGCCGGCTGGGATGCATCGAGCAGGCTGGTCTTGGCGACCTGCAGTTTGTTCTCGAACTTCGTCCGCGCCAGCGCAAAGCCGTCGCCCGATGCCGTCGTCGCGGCTTTCAACAGGTCCTCGCCGTCGGCAATCATGGTCTTGAGGTCGCCAGCCATCCTGTTTCTGGCGCGTTCGAATTCGTCTACCGAGCGTTGCAACATTACTGTCTCCTTGGTTGTCATCGGGGTGCCTGAATACTACTTCTTGATGCTCATTTCATTATCGACTTTGGTTACGCCATCCACCTTGCGCGCAATCGCCGTGACCTGATCGATCTGGGATTGGCTGTCGACGAAACCGCTGAGCTGAACCTCGCCTTTGCGCGTAATGACGGTGACATCGAGGCTCTTGACGTTCGAATCGGCAAGCAGCGCCGATTTCACCGTGGTGGTAATGACGCCGTCGTCCACCGTGCTGCCCACCGTGGCCTTGCCGTCCTTCACGCTGAGCTTGTTCTCGACGTTCTTGACGCCTTCGACTGCACGGGTAACCGTCATGGCGCGGTCGATCTGGGCCTGGCTGTTGACAAAGCCGCTGAGCTGGGCCGTGCCTTTGCGCGTTTCCACCTGCAGATCGAGGCTTTTGATATCGGGATCGGCAAGCAGCGCGGATTTCACTTTGGCAGTGATCATGGTGTCGTCAATTTCCGTTCCTACAGTGGTGCTTGCCACCGGTTTCGGCGTTTCCTGGGCTTTGCCGCAGCCGGTGATGACGGTGGCGAATGCGGCCGCAAGCGCGGCACATAAAAAGGCGTTTCTACGATTGATGCGCATGGTGGTGGACTCCGCGAATGGTTGGGCATTGATCATCGGTCAACTGCCGGCCGCAGTCTGTACGTTAGCGAGCATAAGTCGGGCATCCGTTTAGGAGTAGCGGTGACGCGTTTACCAACTGCATTGCCGCGATCCTGCTGTCCCCGGCATTGTTGGTCTGCGCTGCGCATGCCGGCAAAACGCTGGTGGATACGACCGCCGAGGGCCCCTGGTTCCTGATCCGGCTGCCGGCGCGCAACTGCCACATCGTTGCCCCCTTCGCCGATCGCGCAATCAAGCAGCCCATCAGCACCGGCGTCGCAAAACTCAAGACTGTCCTCTTTCACCGGGATGCGGAATAATTAAATAAAAACAATTACTTACAGAATTATTCGGTAACTCAGTGCTTGGTCCGCCGTGCGTTCTCATACAGCGGCATCACGGTCGGCAACAGCGCCTGGATCTGGTTCACGCGGCTGGCTTCGGCGGGATGGGAACTGAGAAACTCCGGCGGGCGGCCGCCCTGATTGACATCAATCATTTTTTGCCAAAGCGTGACGCCGGCGCGCGGGTCGTAGCCGGCGCGCGCCGTGAGTTCCAGTCCGATGCGGTCGGCCTCATTTTCGTCGTTGCGGCTGAAGCGGGTGGCGATCAGGGCCTCATAACCGGCGTTGGCGAGTCCTGCAGCGCCATCACCCAGGCCCAGCAATGCGGCACCAATACCGACAGCCGTTTGCGCAGCCATTGCCTGCGAAACCTGCTCGCGTGAATGTTCACGCAGGGCGTGTGCAATCTCGTGCCCCACGATGATGGCGATTTCGTCATCGGAGAGGCGCAGCTGGGTAATCAACCCGGAGTAAACCATGATCTTGCCGCCGGGCATGCAGAATGCGTTCAGTTCCTTGCTGGTGATTACATTGACTTCCCAATTCCAGCCGGGCGCGTCCTCGCGAAACGCCCGGGTCTGCGGTTCAATGCGGCCGGCAATCGCGCGCACACGGCGCAGCATGGCCTGATCCTGATTGAGGATGCCTTTGCCCGAGGCTTCAGCTTTCAGCTTGGCGTAACTTTGCGCGGCCAGCTGGTTCAGTTGCGCCGAGGACACCAGCATCAGTTGCGGGCGATTGGCACCGACGGCGCCGCCCTGCGTGGTGGTTTCACATCCGCCCAGCATTGCCAGGGCGGGCAGGCAGAGCGCCATAAACACTACCGGTCGAAAAGTGATCATCATTACCTGCCGCAGTTAAAGTGGATGTGCCATCTACTGGCGTTAGTCAGGCAGCGCAAATCGCCGCATATCCCGACCCTGGGGAATTGTCACCACATCAGGACAGCGGTTCCGTACGGTCTCGTACAGAGCCGACATTCGAAAGTAAACAGTCATTTGAACAGCGGGCGCCGAAACAGCGAACCGCGGCACCGGCAATGACGGCACCGCAGCATGCATTTACTCGAGCAAGAAACTGATGTTGGCGTTGATGCGGTACTTCACGATTTTGTTTTTGTCGACCTTGGCCTGCATATCCTTGATATAGATCGACTTTATCCCCTTGACGGTTTTGCCGGCATTGGCCACCGCATTTGCCGCCGCATCCTCCCAACTCTTGTCGGACTCGGCAATTACTTCGATTACTTTAAGCATGCTGGTCATGGTCATTTCCCTGGTTATTGATGGTGTTGAATTTTGCGCTGTCAAATCTTCAGTAACGCTGCACGGAACCGTTGTCGATACGCACCCGGTCGCCCACCCTGAGCCCGGCGTTGTTGTTTTGGGTCACTGTCTGGTAAGACCCGCTGTCCATACGGACCGTAACCTTGTAGGCATCTGTGGTTTTTTGTTGCTGACGCTTTTCAATTTCATTACCGACATAAGCGCCACCAGCTGCTCCGGCAACCGTGGCAATGGTCTGACCCGTTCCGCCCCCGACCTGGTTGCCGAGCACCCCACCCACCACAGCGCCGGCAATCGCACCGATACCAATGCCGGTGCCACCGATGCCGCTGTGGGCCGTGGTGTTTTGCTGCACGAGCTCGATCGCCTGCACGACACCGTAACCCGAATAAGCGCTAGCTGAATTGACGGGTGCGGGGGTGGCGCTTCCCGGGCTTGAAGTACTGGACGTATCGTTCATGGCTCCGCAGCCCGCCAGCACGAGAACAACAGCCGCGCCAAGCGCGACTCCGGTTTTGTTGATTTTGTTCATGGTAGACCTCCAGGTTAATTGAAATCGGGGTCCGGGCGCTGGACGCCGGGGTATCCGTGATTGGTGAGTTTTCGCCAGTCGGCATGAACAGTCTGTGCGATGGCACTCATATCAGACCAGTCGCGGAGGGTTTTCGCGCCATCATTTTTTTGCCCTGCCTTTTTTTGCCCTGCCTGGGGCCTGTTAGCCATTACTTCAGCAGTGCCACGGCGACGATTTGGTCCCGGGCAAGCCGTTCGTCGCCAAACCATCCAACCGAGCTTCTGTACGCTTCCACACAGACTGCCCAAGCCGTCTGAATTAGCCTTGTGTCCATCTATGGACTCCTTGTCGGTGGCATCCGCTGCAATGGCTGATCCGACGCCGCAGGGACTTGCGCTGTCGGGGTCCTGGACCGCGCGCGGGATCGGCGCAGGCCCACTTGGACTGGGCGCCGGACTGGACGCCCCTTGCCACGCCTCCACATCAACGCTGTTCATCAACGGCTCGGGCATTGAAGCGCTCGATACCGCCGGCGCCTGGGTCCTGCACAAACTTCTTCAACGACTGCGCGACGAAGGCAGCACCGTGCAAATGCAGAACCTGAACCCGGACTTCGCCAAACTGCTGGAAGTCGTCGAGCAGCAGGCGATCAACTCCACCGGCGCCCGGCCCCCGGCCGGAGCACCAGAATCCAGACTTGAAAGTCTGGGACGGAGCGCTGCAGCCGCCTGGGAGCAGACCGTGGCGCTGCTCAGCTTTGTCGGCGAGACTGCGTCCGCGCTGGCCGGCAGCATCAAGCATCCACGGCGCATCCGCTGGCGCCCCATTCTCTACAACATCCGCAGCGCCGGATTTGACGCCCTGCCCATCGTCGGACTGCTGTCATTCCTGCTCGGAATTGTTGTTGCCTACCAGGGCGCCGACCAGTTGCGGCAATACGGCGCCAACATTTTTGTCGCCGATCTGGTCGGCCTGTCGATGCTGCGCGAGTTCGCGCCGCTGATCACCGCCATCATCATCGCCGGGCGCTCGGGCTCCGCCTATGCCGCACAGATCGGCACCATGGCGGTGACCGAGGAGATTGATGCCATGCGCACGCTGGGCATCGCGCCGCTGGATCTGCTGGTGCTGCCGAAAATCCTCGCACTGTTGATCGCGATGCCGCTGCTGACCGTGTTTGCCGATGTGCTCGGCGTGTTTGGCGGCATGATCATGGCGCAGGCGCAGCTGGGCGTCGGTTTCGGTGATTTCATGGATCGTTTCGTCAAAGCCGTCAGCGTCACGGCATTCATGATCGGCATCGGCAAGGCACCCGTGTTTGCCGCCATCATCGCCGTCGTCGGCTGCTTCCAGGGTTTTCGCACCCAGGGTGGTGCCGACAGCGTCGGCCGCCAGACCACGCGCAGCGTGGTGCAGGCGATTTTCCTGGTGATTGTTGCCGACGCGCTGTTCTCCGTCGCATTCAGCGCGCTGGACCTCTAGGATGAAGGCCACCACGCTCACTTCGAACGCTGCCCCCCGAGGGGGCGCTCAGTGCCCTGCGGGTGGCAGGGCGGGCACTGACATGGATAACAAAGCACATACGCACGATCCGGTGATCGAGATCAGCAAGGTCTCGACCCGTTTCGGCGACCATGTGGTGCACGACGGCCTTGATCTCGAGGTACGGCGCGCGGAAATATTCGCACTGATCGGCGGCAGCGGCTCGGGCAAATCGACCCTGTTGCGCGAAATGATCCTGCTGCAACGCCCGGACTCGGGATCCATCAAGGTGCTCGGTGTCGACCTGCATGGACTCACGGACGATGACGCCCTCGCGTTGCGCCAACGCTGGGGCGTGATGTTCCAGCATGGCGGCCTGTTCGGCTCGCTGACCGTCAGCGAAAACGTCGGTCTGCCCTTGCGCGAACACACCCGGCTTGACGATGCGCTGATCGATGAGTTGGCGGGCTGGAAAATCGCCATGACCGGTCTCAAGCCGGAAGCTGGTGCACAGTATCCAGCGGAATTGAGCGGCGGCATGATGAAACGCGCCTCACTGGCCCGCGCCCTGGCACTCGACCCGGAGTTGCTGTTTCTTGACGAACCGACTGCGGGACTCGACCCGGACAGCGCCGCCGGGGTCGATCAGTTGGTGTGCAAACTGCGCGACCTGTTCGGCCTGACCATCGTCATGATCTCGCACGACCTTGATCTGTTGTGGCAGGTTGCCGACCGCGTCGCCGTACTTGCCGAGGGCAAGGTGCAAGGCGTCGGCTCAATGGCCGAGCTTGCACAAATGGATCACCCGGCGATCCGCCCGTTTTTCGAAGGCCCGCGCAGCCGGGCAGCGCAGGATCGGAAAATGCAACTGGATAAAGCGCGGGATACAAATAATGTTTAAAAACATATACTTATAATGGAAACCAAGGTCAACTACGCACTCGTCGGCGCCTTCGTGCTGGCGCTCGGCGCCGTGCTGATTGCCGGTGCGCTGTGGCTCGCCTCGGGCGGCACGCTGCAGAAAAAATACGTTCCCTATCTGGCAATCATGGACGAGTCGGTTGCCGGTCTCAATCTGAACGCACCGGTCAAATACAACGGTGTTGACGTGGGCAAGGTGCGGGATATTCAACTGGATCCCGTTAATCCGGAACGTGTGCGGCTGCTGTTCGCAATCGAGCGCGGCACTCCGGTCAAGGAAGACACCATCGCGGTGCTGAAGACACAGGGGCTGACCGGCATCGCCTATGTAGAACTCAGCGGTGGCACCCGGGATTCGCCGCCACTCGCCGCAAGCGCGGGCAACGAGTATCCGGAGATTCGCACCAAAGCCTCGCTCAGCGCCCGCCTGGAAAACGTGCTGACCAACGTGCTGGCAAAACTGGACAGCACCTCGGGCAACATCAACGCGCTGCTCAGCGACGAGAACAAGGCGGCGTTCCAAAGCGCGCTTGCCGACATTGCCGCAGTGGCGCGCACCGTCGCTGCGCGCAAGGACACGCTCGACAGGGGGATCACTCATGCCGCGCGTACCTTCGAAAACGCCTCGCGGTTAACCGCCCAGGCCGGCCCGGTGATTGACGGTATCGGGCGCAGCGCCGACGCCGTCGAAAAAATGAGCACCGCGGTCGTCCGCACCAGTGCCAGTGCCGGCAAAGTGGTCGACTCCGCCGGCGCCGACATCCAACGCTTCACCGCGGAAACATTGCCGGAACTCGAGCGTCTGCTCGGCGAGCTCAGCACTCTGAGTAATTCACTGCGCAGGCTGAGCGAGCAGACCGAGCGTGATCCACGCGGCTTTCTTTTCGGCCGCATCCCGGTCCCGCCAGGGCCTGGAGAAACTGCTTCGGAGCCGCGAAAACCATGAACCCTTTATCCGTCACCCGCCGGGTCCGGTTATTTGTCACCGGCCTGTGTCTCGTCACCCTCGGCGCCTGCAGCGCGCTGAATCCGAGCGCAACAACACATCCAGCCTTCTATGCGCTGAACAATATGCAGAGCACGGCGGCAGCAGTGGCCCCTGCCACAGCGCCGACGCTGATCATCAATCCCCCGCACGCGACCGCCGGGTTTTCCAGCCCGCGCATCATCTATGTGCGCGAACCCCACAAACTCGAATATTTCGCACACAGCGAGTGGATAGATCCGCCGGCGCGCATGCTCGCACCGCTGCTGGTCGCCGCCGTCGCAAACACCGGGGCATTCCGCGCCGTGCTGCTGACGCCGAGCGCTGCAGTGGGCGACTTGCGCCTGGATACCGAAATCATCCGGCTGCAGCAGGAATTCGGCACCCTGCCCAGTCGTGTGCGTTTCACGCTGCGCGCCTACTTCGTCGACAACAAAACCCGCCAGGTCCTTGCCTGGCGCGAGTTTGATGCCAGCGTTGCCGCGGGCAGCGAGGATACCTACGGCGGCGTAGTTGCGGCCAATCGCGCGGTAGCGACCGTACTCGAAAGTGTTTCAGCCTTTTGTGCCGAAGCAGCACGCAGTGCAGCATCAGGAAAATAAATCAAAGCCGTGTTATTCCGATCCATGTTTCACCCATTTTGGAGATATCGCAGATGAATCCGACAAAAATCATTGCCATTGTTCTGATCGCGGCCGGCTGCCTGGGCCTGGCCTATGGCGGTTTCAGTTACACCAAGGAAACCAGCGCCGTGAAGCTGGGCCCGCTTGAACTCAAGGTTCAGGAAAAGGAAACGGTCAACGTGCCGTTGATCGTCAGCGCCGGCGCAATCGTGGTCGGCGTTATCCTGCTGGTCACCGTCGGCCGGAAATAAAACAATGGCCGCCTCACCGGATAAAACTGTATCCGGTTGAAGCGGCCATCATCCGTTTCAGGAAATTCAGCGCGCGGGCGACTCAGGCGGAACAATGATCACCGTGCTGCCACCGGTTTTGCCGCTATCACCGGTCGCCCCGGTGCCCCCGGTAGAGCCAGTTGCCCCTGTGCTCCCCGTGGAGCCGGTTGCACCGGTATCCCCGGTTGCACCTTTTGCAGCCTGCGCGCCAGAAGCTCCTGTCGCACCAGTCGGACCGGCTGGGCCCGGAACCGGCACTGTCACTACTGCAGGAGAGGTGACCACGACGGGTTTGTCGCAGGCACTCAAAGCCAGGGCCGACAATACTGCTGCAAATGCCATTGAATATTTCATGTGAATTCCTTTAGATTGTTTACGAAATTTTCCGTGCCTACAGATTTGCAACCCGCTCCCGGAGTCGACCACTGAAAGTAAGCGATATCCGCGCGCCCGTCTGTTCGGCAGCGCGCATGCGCCTTTTCCGCCCCCCGCCGTCTCAACGCCGCGCGGTCACACGCCACACCACATTGCCGACATCGTCAGCCACCAGCAACGCACCCTGCCTGTCCAGCGCCACGCCAACCGGCCGGCCGTAAGCACGGCCTTCCTCACTGAGGAAACCCGTCAATACATCAAGTGGGGCGGCGGAGGGTTTGCCGTTTTCGAAAGGCACGAAAATCACCTTGTAGCCGCTGTGCGGCCGGCGGTTCCACGAGCCGTGCTGACCGATGAACATGCCGTTGGCAAAGACCGCGGGCAGTGTGTTGCCGTTTGCATGCGCCAGACCCAGCGAAGCCGTGTGTGGTCCTAGCGCATAGTCCGGCACAATGGCCTTGGCCACGAGTTCGGGCTGCTGCGGCTGCACACGCTGATCAATATGCTGGCCGTAGTAGCTGTAAGGCCAACCATAGAAAGCACCGTCGCGCACTGAAGTCATATAGTCGGGAACCAGATCGCTACCCAGTTCGTCGCGCTCATTGACCACTGTCCATAACGCCTTGCTGAGCGGCTCCCAGGCCAGTCCATTCGGGTTACGCAGGCCGGAGGCAAAGATCCGGTGTGTTCCGCTCATCGGATCCACCTCCCAGATCGCGGCCCGACCCACCTCCACCGCCATGCCGCGTTCGGCCACGTTGCTGTTTGAGCCGACGGTCACGTAGAGCCGGGTTCCGTCCGGACTGGCGATCAGATTCTTGGTCCAGTGATGGTTGATCGACCCGGCCGGCAAGGCCACCACCGGGATGCCGGGTGCCGTGATGTAGGTGTCGCCGTCTCTGTAGGGAAATCGCAGCACCGCGTCGGAATTGGCAATATACAAATCATTGCCGACCAGGGCCATGCCGAACGGCGAGTTCAAGCCCTGCAGCAACACCGAGCGAAAATCCGCCCTGCCATCGCCATCGGTATCCCGCAACAGCGTGATGCGGTTGGCGCTCGGCACGCCGGCACCCGCTCTTTTCATCACCAGTCCCGTCAGCCAGTCCCTGAAGCTTTTGCCGGCTTCAGGTTTTGGCGGGGCATTGGTCTCGGCGACCAGCACATCGCCGTTCGGCAGCACATACAACCAGCGCGGGTGATCGAGGCCGTCGGCGAACGCGGCCACCTGTGTGCCCGGCGCCGGCAGCGGCGCCGTACCGTCTGTCCAGCCTTGGGCAGGCGCGATATGCACGGTCGGTAGCAGACTCTGCAGCGGCGGGGGCAGCGCGGGGTGCGGCCCGGTGCCGGCTGAAACCGGCAATGTGGCCATTTCACCGCAGGCCGCCAGCGCGGTGACCGTCATGACCATCAACGAAGCCACCACCAGCGACCACATCCTCCCGTTGGGCAAACGGCAACTGCCGGTCACAATCTCCCCGTTACCAGCAACACCACCAGGATGATTACCACCAATCCCAGACCGCCACTGGGCCCGTAGCCCCAGTTCTTGCTGTGCGGCCAGCTCGGAATGGCCCCGATCAGCATCAGTATCAAAATCACCAGCAGAATGGTTCCCAGACCCATGATGTTCTCCTTGAAGTTACGTGCGTTATGTGCGGTTTCGTACGGAAGTACCCGAAAAGCCGGGCGATAATTTGGTTGTTCCCGCCACTGCTTTACCCCTGAGGCGACGCGGCGGGACGGGGCCCCCGGTCGCATTCATGTCCGGGGGCCTGTTTTTTTGTTCTCCGGATGTGACAAAGCCCTGGCATCGCGGACCAGTTGCCCGCAATCGCTGTCCTGTCCCGGACCGGCATCAATCAGCGGGATCAGCGCCAGCAGCGGATTGATCAGCCCCAATGCAATCGCGCCAAAGGCGCGGGCGGCGACGCGCGCCTTGTCGACCTGAACATCGGGGGCGGCAAAACTGCCGCGAACGTAGATCGGACTGCGTAGTGCCAGAGGGCTGGTGTTTTTCGTTTTCTGGTTGAGCGTCAGATCGAACTTCTCCTGTGCCAGATCGATGCTGCCGGTGCCGATGATCGTGGTGACTTCGGTGTCAAAAATGAGCGCGTCGGCGTGCAGCGTGCCTTTCCTGACGTCAAAACTGGCCACCCCGCAACGCAGCTTGATAAGCTTGTCGCCGGTCACTTTCAGTTCAAATATTTCCCAGAGATGCAGGCCGGCCTTTTCCATCATCAACCGGCTGATTTCACCGTCGGCGACAACCAGCCCCATCTTGCCGTTGGCGGTCGCCAGCATGCGTCCCACCGAATTGCCTTCCCCCTTCAGATCGAAATCACCGTTGACATGACCTATGCTGGTCTTGCTCAACTTGACGGTTGGAAACAGTTTGGCCATGAGCATTTTTCGCGCGCGGATGCGGGCACTCGCCTGAACCGGATGCTTGCGCCCGTCCAGCGCGATCACGCCATTGAGCTGGCCACCGGCAATGCCAAAATTCAGCGGGTCGAGCTTCAGCACGGAATCGCGCAGGCTGAGGTGAGTCACCAGATCTTCGAGCGGCAGTTCCCGGGCGCGACGGATGGTTTTGGCGGTCAGTGTCACTTCCGCGTCGACGCTGTCCCAGCGATCCGTCTTGAACGGCATGTCGGGCAGCACATGACGCCGCGCCGACGCGCCCGCAACCGGGGTCACCGCCCCGCCAGCGGCTTGCGTCACGCTGCCGGGCCGCGAACCGATGACCGGCCCCAGATCCTCAAGTGCGAGCACATTGGAGACCAGCTCGGCCTTGATCGCCGGGCGTTTGCCGTTGGTATCCACGCTTAGAGTGCCCGCAATGTCACTGTCACCGATCCGGCCCGAAAACTTTTCGTAACGCCAGGTATTTTCCTTGCGCAACAGCTGTCCCTTGGTCGTGTAGGGGCGGGTTGCCGGGAATGCGATGGCGAGCAGTGGATACAGCTGATCAAGGCTTTCTCCGCTCAGCGCAAGGCGCATGTCGATGGCGGAAAATTTGAGCAGGCTGGTAATGGTCCCGTCCGCCTGTACGCCCGTGCGGCCGACGATCACATCGACTTTCAGCGCATAAGGCGTGCTTTCGTCGCGTATCGCCAGCACCGGCCCGCCGCTGCCCCGGGCTTTGAGGGGAAGACCCTTGTATTGTCCCTCGGCGCTGATTACCACACCGGTGTCGGTGGCTGCAGCCGGGGGCGTGTTGGCGCTTGAGGTCGAGAGTTGTGCGCGGATGCTGGTCTTCTCACCGGCATCGTCGTAACCGAGCTGACCCTGGTCCAGCGTCAGACGGTCAATCCGGATCCGCGCGCCCTCGTCCTGCTGATTCAGGTCCAGCAACCAGTTTTTCCGGCCATCACTGCCCTGCTCCAGAAACACGACCGGGCGGCTGAGCCGCACTTCGGGGAAAACGATATTGCGCAGGAACAGTTGCGGCAGGTCGACCACGATTTCCAATGTGTCCGCCGTGACCATCTGCTTTTCTTTGGCCCAGGCCGGATTCGCAAATGTCACCGCGCCGACATGGACGCGCGGCCGCAGCCAGTGAAACTTGACTTCGATGTCGCCGCTGATCACCAGTGCGCGGCCGGTTTTCTCCAGCGTCATGCGTTCGACCGGTCCGCGCAGCCAGTTCCAGCCGAAAATTGCGATGAACAGCACGGCCAGCACAATGGGGGCGAGAAGCAGGCTGGTCGTCCACTTGAGTAAACGGGGTAATGAGCGCGGAAGTGTCATGACAATGCGGGCGCCGGCGGGGGCAACAACACAGCACCCCTTGCAGACGGGCGCTCCGCACCGGTTAGCGCCGGAAGGCCGCCGCCTGACCGCTCAGGCCATTGTTGTGACAGTGAGCCCGGCTTCATCTTCAAATTCTCTTGCAACGTACCCGTCAACCAGCGCAAAGCGCCGTGCAGCTTCTTCCCAGTTCGTCACCGCCCACCAGCCGTCCAGATATTCAGGGCGCCGGTTTTCATGCTTCAGGTAGTACGCGTGCTCCCAGACATCGTTGACCAGCAGCGGAAAGTGGCCCTGCGTCAGCGGATTGTCGTGGCCTGTCGTGGTTTCCACCTGGAGTTTGCCGCCGTCCTGGCGGAGACTGACCAGCCAGACCCAGCCGGCGCCGAAGACTTTGGCTCCCGCTTCGGCAAACCGGGTTTTGAACTGCTCAAAACCGCCAAAATCACGATTGATCGCGTCCGCAAGCGCACCGCTCGGCTGCCCGCCGCCGTCCGGCGCCATGGCCAGCCACAGCATGCTGTGGTTGACGTGCCCGCCCGCGTTATTGTGCACGGCGCTTCGTACTGCTTCGGGAATCTTTCCCCGGTTCCGCAACAGCCAGGTCGCCGTACGCTCCTCGAATTCCGGATACTTTTCCAGCAGCGAATTCAGGTTTTCCACATACGATGCGTGGTGCATGTCGTGGTGCAGCTTCATGGTGCGCGCGTCGATGTGCGGCTCCAGTGCGGCATGGTCGTACGGCAAAGGCGGGAGGATATGCTTCAATGGCCTGACTCCTGATAAGACGCATTGCCGCCGCACCGGGAAAAATTTATTGTGGCAATTACCACAATTGTCATTTCACCGGCTGAATTGCTCTGTGCGTTTTCGTACATACCGGGAAATCGATGCATCTGTGCGGGGCCGCACTGAGTTGGCATCACCTCCGGCGTAGCCTGCGTTCTTCATTGCCATCGGACTGAAAAGGTACTGTGATGACCGTCAACCTGGGTCTTACTCCCCTGATTTCGCTGATCGCCGGAATTCTCATCCTGATCATGCCCCGGCTGCTGAACTATATTGTCGCGCTGTACCTGATCGTCATCGGGCTGATCGGGCTCTTCGGTGCCGGCAGTGTTCAGTTTTGATCAGCGTGCGGCCCGTCGCAGCGGCGAATCCTTCACAGTCATCCCCGGGGAAAACCACCAATGCTCGTAACTTTTCATAGCAAAGCGTGGAGCAGCGTCACCTTGTTTGGTGATGTTGCAGTCACGCTGCTGAAGATGATGGGGCACAGCGGTACCGTGCCGAGCGCCCTGCCCGCTGCCGGTATTCCCGCAGCAATTGCACAGCTGCAACAGGCGCTGGCCGCCGTCAGTCCCGAAGAAAAAAGCAAGGCAGAAATTCCGTCGGAGGCAGCAGACCCTGACGCGCCACCGCCGGTAGCACTCGGACTGCGCGCCTATCCCTTGATTCAGCTACTGTCCGCTTCGGCACAGAAGGACTGTGATGTGCTGTGGGAAGAAGGCGCTCCGCTGATTTAAGCGTCTGCCCGGACGGTAACCTCATCCGGCAAATTCATTCAACAACACTCGCCCGACAACATTCCTCACCTGGAAACGGCGCGATCTCGCGATCGCGCCGTTCAAACATCCGGACTGCGGGACTGATCAGTTAGCTACACCGACGGGACCCCGCGCGCCGGTCGGACCCACCGGACCCTGCGGACCAGTATCGCCGGTATCGCCGGTGCGCCCGGCAACGCCACCCATTTCAGTGCTGCCTTGCGCACCCGTGTATCCGGTTGCGCCTTGCGCGCCAGCAACGCCGGTATAACCGGTCGGACCGGCAGGACCAACCAGCGTCGGGCCGGCTGCACCCGTGCTTCCCGCAACACCTTGCACGCCGGCAGCACCGGCACGTCCCGTCGGACCTGCAGGACCGGCGATGCTGACGCCTTGCGCACCGGTATTGCCGATAGCGCCTTGCACGCCGGCAGGACCGGCGGCACCGGTTGCTCCAGCAGGACCTACTACGGCAATGCCGCGGGCGCCTGTCGCACCGGTCGGACCCTGCATGCCGGGGGGACCGGTCGGACCATCAGCACCGGCGGGACCAGCCATCGGTGCTCCAGTCGCACCTGTCGCGCCGACCGGACCTTGCATGCCGGGAGGACCGGCAGGGCCATCAGCACCACGCGGACCAACCAGACTGCGCGGTTGTTCGCTCGAATACTGCTGAGCGGGCGGTGCAGAACTGCAGCCGACCACTGCAAACGTTGCAATCACCGCAAGCAGCAGTGGGCGCCTCAGCATCTTTTCCAGCACTGTTGAATTTCTCATGATAGTTCCTCTGCCGTAGTTGTACCCCGCACAGATCGAATCCTTTTTTGCGGAATCGTGTGTGCGTAGCGACGACTCTTAGTGCCAAACTACGCTGCCTGTCCCGGCTGATTCTGTACGTCATCGCGCATAGCGTATTTTTTACGTGTGGGGTCCTGCAGACAAGTTCGCCTGACTTCGATAAATCGCCATGATATGCAACTGGCATCGGCTTACCGCCATGTTTACAAGGCAACAAGAAAGCCTCCGTCACCCGAACAGCTACCAGAGCAATTCGGGCAACTGGCGGAACACCTGTTTGGTGCCGTCGCCCCAGTCGCGGCTGAGAGCGGTGAAATAGGCGTCTCCATGGTCCAGACGCCGCCGCCGATCAACCTTCAGGCTGTCCAGTTCGTAACAGATCAGGTCGATCGGCATGCCCACCGACAGGTTGCTGCGCATGGTCATGTCAAAAGACACCAGCACGCACTTGGTGGCATCCGCCAGCGGTGTCGCAGGCGTGATCACGCGATCGATGATCGGTTTGCCGTACTTGGTTTCACCCGACTGGAAAAACGGGGTATCGATACCGGCCTCGATAAAATTGCCCTCGGAATAAATCCGGAACAGGCGCAAGCGTTCGCTGCCGATCTGCCCGCCGAGGATGAAGGAGGAATTGAAGCTGATATCGCTATCCTCCAGGTAGACGCCGTCCCTGCGCTCAATATCACGCATGGCGTCAGCGACCAGCATCGCGACATCGAACATGGTGTGCGCGCCCCACAGGTTGGGCGTCGAGTCGCCGGCATCACAGCGCTGGTTGAGCACGCCGATCACGGCTTGCGTTGCCGGCAAGGTTGCCCGAGCTCAGCACACAATGACCCGGTCTCCCGGCCGCTCGAACACCGTCATCTTGCAGAATTTGGCGATGTTGTCCATGCCCGCGTTCGTGCGCGAGTCAGATGCAAAAATGATGCCCTGGTCAAGCATTACCCCCACACAATAGGGGTCACGCCGCGCACCTTCTATTCAACGGATAACCTGAATTAAAAAACAGCCGGGCCCAGGTCACCGTGGGCATCATCGTTGCGGACTGTAGCCCCTTGATGATCAGCTCCCCTGTACGGCAACACACATAACAGGCAAGGGGACCCTGATTATCCCCGCGCAGAACAGAAAACTGGCACAGATGCGGAGGAGACAAGACACGATTGCTGCATTTTCACGCGCAAAAAACATAAAGGACCCGCCGACGCAGGCACCTACCTTGATAAATCCGGCAGGCGGTGATGGGCCGCCTGTTCAATCTCAGCGCCGAGGTCGTAGCGGGTTCGCCAGCGGAACTTGCAGCCTTCATGCGTACTGACATTGCAAAGATGGGCAATGTTGGCGCCGGTTGAATCTTGATGACCTGTGCCGGTTGAAATCTGACCAGGAACAACGGACCGCTTAGCCGGGACTGGCGGCCTTTCGCGAACAGATATGCTGGTCAAGTCTGGATCGGCGCATTGTGGGGAAAGTGATCAGTTTGAGAGCGGCGGCAACAGGCCGCCGGACTACCCGCTATGCCGCCCCAAAATGCAAAAAACCCAACCGCGATGGCTGGGCTAAGTGCAAGAAACGTAAAACAGAATTTTGGCAGGAGGTGCGAGATTCGAACTCGCGACCAACGGATTAAAAGTCATGGCTGTAAAACAAGGTTGTTGTTAAATCAATCGCTTGCAATGCTTGCCAATTCACAACTTAATGCCACTCGAAGCACAAACAACTTGAACCAAGCTAAACGCGTCACAATTGCGCCACAGCCGCCTTACTACGGTCGATACCAATGGGATTGCGAATTATATCGCGGGCATGGCTTCAAGTCGCTTGGCGGAATCTGCCAACCCCTTCAGGACAGTATCGAGAACATGCTGCGGGAAAGTTGGGGGTACTTCGCTCTGAATCGACGCGACAACTTTGGGAGTTGCAGCGAGGATTTCCTTTATAAACGGTTCCGCCGTCTCGCCCAATCCACAACGAGCTGCGGTTTCGTTGAAATGCCTGCGTTGAATGTCTTTCATCATGTAATGCTTGTTTTTTCCGTGTATTGACATCGCGAGTTTCGCGTTGTGCCAGGATATTTGTTTGGCACCGTTCCCGATTACTGGCCAGATTGAAAGGACGTCATAGAGCGGCGTGAGCTGGTACCGTCCTTGGTTCAGGAGACGAACACTGAAATTTTTTGCGTGTCCATCGCTCGCTGCCAGCATCCAGAACAAAAGTTGGGCTTTGAGTAAACACGCAAGGTCGCTATCTCGGTTGACCGAACCCCTCAGTATTTTGGCGATGTCGAGCATTCCCGGTCCGCCATCACGCTCGTATTTCATCGGGGATGGCGTCGCTGTAGCCTGACAAAAGTCTTCCTGGACAAGGCGCAGCCAGTATTTCCCGCTCGAATGTAGTTGCCGGTCAAAGCGCTCAACTACAAGCGCTTTTTGGGAGCCGAATTGACTGATATCGCAGCGGGCCACCGGCAGACCATAGGCGGCCAGGATTTTCGAGCATAGCCATTCGTTTTCCACCGAGCTCGTCATGTCGGCCTGCATGTTTCCTACCAAGCCCAGCGGCAATTTGAATATATGTGTTGTTGGAGTTGATCCGAACGGTCGACACCACCGGTCCTTGTTCCACAGAAAAGCAGTTTTCTCCTGGGCGCCGGCAATCGAAATACGAAAATCATCTTCCGCAAGGTGTTCTGCGAAGGACGGTGGCGATACAGTTTGAATTAATGCCTTCTCGATCTCCGTGGCTGTCAGCGGTTTTGCGTCTATTGTGTGCACGCCCTGCGGCTGGTCGCCTGGAGCTAGCAGCTGAATAGCACCGACGCAATCGCGCCCGATTGCCGCTAGGAGTTCGAATGAATTGCGCGATGCCGTATGAAAGCGATCCTGAAGACGTTTTCGAATTGGCTCGCTGTCGGGGAGCAGATTGTCAAAGTAGTATTCGACCGGCTTGCCTTTAATTGGGGCCTTATCGAGGCTGAATGGCAACGATCGGGACAGCGGACGGCCGTCGTCTGATTCAACCCAAGCGGGGTCATATTGGAATTCGATGTCGCCCCGGGCGGGCATCCGCCACTCGCCTGCAAGTTGGCCATTGATCCAGACTGAAAGCGCGCGCGCGCGGGATTTTCGGCCCATGGCTTACCACTCCGTTTTAGACGGGCGTTGAGGAGTGGGCCTGTTTTGGATGACCAACTCCAAGCCGAGGAGGTTGCAGAGATCCAGCAGGCGCTCAACCGTGAGGGTGCCCGGATTGGTCTCGACCTCCGACAGACGGTTCTGGCTGATGGTTAATTTTGCGCCAAGCGCATGCTGCGAGAGCTTGAGAGCCTTCCTGCGACTTGCGAGGATTTGTCCAAGTTGTGCGCCGTGGCTCAGGATTTGTCGCATGGGTAATTTATCGGTTATGTCGATAAAAGTAATATATCGCTTTTGTCGATATATGTCAATTATCGTTTTTACCGATAATCTGTAGCCGCTGGCGCGCCCCGCAAACCGCTACACCTTCAGACTTGGGGGCGCTTACGGCCTTCTCCCGCCCTGAATTTTGATCCACAGTCCGAGCAATCTCTACCGCAGCTTATCCTTGGGGGGATTCGCATCGGCCAATTCGTGGTGCTCGTCGATCAAGGCGGTGGCTATGTGTGTTGACGCCGGCCTCGAATTGACCACCAGTGCCGGTTGAAATCTGACCAGGATCAACGGACCGCTTAGCCGGGACTGGCGGCCTTTCGCGAACAGATATGCTGGTCAAGTCTGGATCGGCGCATTGTGGGGAAAGTGATCCGTTTGAGAGCGGCGGCAACAATACCCACCGCCGGACTACCCGCTATGCCGCCCCAAAATGCAAAAAGCCCAACCGCGATGACTGGGCCAAGTGCAAGAAACGTAAAACAGAATTTTGGTAGGAGGTGCGAGATTCGAACTCGCGACCAACGGATTAAAAGTCCGCTGCTCTACCGGCTGAGCTAACCTCCCAAAAAGAGGGGCGAATTTTAACCGTGACGGACATGGGGGTCAACCAAGCTTGCCTCCGGAACGCACCGGGAAGCGCTCAATCCTCCTGCATCATGCGCCAATACTGGTATTTCATGGTCGCTGCAGCGCCAATGACAATGGCAAAAAAGGTCAATAGCGAGCCCAATGCAAGCGTTGACATGCCGGTGATCGCCTGACCGACCGTGCACCCCATCGCCAGCACGCCACCGACGCCCATCAGTACGCCGCCGACTGCGTGATTGATGAAATCCTTAAGCGAAACAAACCACTCGATGCGAAAACTCCGCGTAATCAATGCATAAATACACGAACCAGAGATAACACCGGTCAGTGCCATCACGCCAAAGTTGATCAAAGCGGTGTTATCCGGGCTCAGCAGATAACGCACGCTGTCGCCCATCGGACTGATGAAGGTGTACGACTGCACCTGGACGCGGCTGGGCACTGAGGTCGCGAATTCGGCGTATTCCTTCCAGGTCTGGCCCAGCGGCCCGCCGGTCAAGTACCAACCGGCCAGCACAGCGAGCCCGACCGCCGCACCGCCGAGCACATTGTCGACACTGCCGCGGAAATCAGCCGAGCGGAATACATATATGAACAGGCCCAGCGCCAATACGCCACCGACCGCTGCATTCAACGCGCGCGAAGGCTGCAGGCCGAACAAGCCGGAAATCACCACGCCCAGCTCCTGGGTGTTCACGCCATGCCGCGCAAGATCAATCGCCGTTGCCGACACCCAGGGATGAAACAGTTTTTCGTAGAACGGTGTCCACATCATCAGGTACGCCATCAGCGATGCGATGACCAGCACCATCAGTGACTTCAGGTTGCCGGCTCCGACGCGCACCAGGGTCTTGTTGCCGCAGCCGCTGGCCAGCGTCATGCCGATGCCGAACAGGGCGCCGCCGGCGAGATAACGCAGCCAGCTGAAATTCGCTGTGCGGTACGGCGGGAAGGTTTCGCCGGACAGGTTGATCATGCCGGTGGTTTCCATCACCAGCACGCCGCTGATGGCAATCGCCATCGCGAACAACCAGGCGCGCATGCGTCCGCTGTCGCCGATGTTGATCCAGTCCGACACCGCGCCCATGGTGCAGAAATTGGTCTTGTTGACGATCGCGCCGAGCGCAAAGGCGATGACAAATACCGCTGTCAGCACCTGGTGATGTACGTTGATCTCCATAAAGCTCCTTCCGCGCGTCGCTGCGCCAGTCGAGTCTACTGCGTGCTCGCAAATATTCCGTAAGTAATTGTTTTTATTATATTATTTATAGGGCGTCGGATCGGGAACACCAGCCTGCTCAAAACCGGCACGGCGCAGGCGACAGGAATCGCAGACGCCGCAGGCGCGGCCCGCTGCATCCGCCTGATAACAGGACACCGTCAGCGCGTAATCCACGCCCAGCGCCACACCACGGCGAATGATGTCGGCTTTGGTCAGCTCGATGATGGGGGTGTGCAGTTTGAGCGGATGGCCTTCGACGGCGGCCTTGGTGGCGAGATTCGCCAGTGCCTCAAACGCGCACATGTACTCCGGCCGGCAGTCCGGATAACCGGAGTAATCGACCGCATTGGCGCCGAAGTAGATATGCTCCGCGCCGATGACTTCAGCATGTGCCAGCGCCAGTGACAGCATGATGGTGTTGCGCGCCGGCACATAAGTCACGGGGATGCCCGGCTGCAGGCCGTCCACCGGCACTGCAATCGCGTGATCGGTCAGCGCCGAGCCGCCGACAGTGCCAAGGTCGATGCGCACCACCTTGTGCGCCACCGCGCCCAGCGCTTTCGCCACACGCACGGCAGCATCCAGCTCGGAACGGTGACGCTGGCCGTAATCGATGGACAGGCAATAACAGTCATGACCTTCGGCGCGCGCCATGGCCAGCGTGGTTGCGGAATCCAATCCGCCTGAGAGCAGAACGACAGCTTTCGTCAACATAAATACGTGATTAAGTGATTAGGTGATTAGGTAAAAAACCAGCCGTCGGCACTATACGCGCAATCACTTAATTACTTACTCACCTAATCACCTAATCACCTAATCACCCGAGATCAATGTCCCGGAACCGCGCCCCACAGCAGCTTGTGCAACTGCACTTGCAGGCGCACCGGCAACTGGTCGCGCAATATCCATTCGGCAAGCCGGCGCGGTTCGAGCTGACCGTGCACCGGCGAAAACAGCACCGGGCATAACGCCGCCAGCTTGTGCGTCTGCAATTGCTCCCTTGCCCAGACATAGTCCTGCTCGTCACAGAGCACCAACTTGATTTCGTCGTGCGGCGTCAGGTGCGCCAGATTCGCCCACAGGTTGCGCGCGGATTCGCCGGAACCGGGTGTTTTGAGATCAAGGATTTTTGAAATGCGCACATCAACCCCGGACACGTCGAGCGCACCGCTGGTTTCGAGCGACACCGAATAACCGGCGTCGGCCAGTTGCCGCAGCAGCACCAGTGCGTGTTTCTGCGCCAGCGGTTCGCCGCCGGTCAGTGTGACATGGCGCGCGCCGTATGCGGCGACACGCTCAAGGATGGCTGTCAGTGTCAGCGATTCGCCGCCGTGAAATGCGTAGGCGGTGTCGCAGTAGCCACAACGCAGCGGACAACCGGTCAGCCGCACGAACACGGTCGGCAGGCCGACGCGGCTGGTTTCGCCCTGCAATGAGAAAAAAATCTCGGTGACGCGCAGCGTCGCAGCGTCCATGACGGACGGGGGTTGTTCGATGAGTGTCTGATTCACTGCCGGATTGTGCCGGAAAAACCGGCGCTGCGGCGCCTGTCCCGCTCAGCGCAGGTTGCCTACGCGCCGGCGCGCCTTTTCAGCCGCATCGGACGCGGGATAACGCGCAATCAGGCCGTCCATGGTCTTGCGCGCAGCCGCGTTATCGCCGGCTTCCAGTTGCGAGCTGGCCATGTTGAGCAGCGCATCAGGGACTGAAGCGCTGTCGGGATAAGCGCTCACCAGCTTCTGCTGGCTGGTGATCGCATTCTTGAAATCGCGCATATTGAAATACGAGTCGCCGATCCAGTACTGGGCACGCGGCGCGAGGGTGCTTTTCGGATATTTCGCGACAAAACCCTGAAAGGCGGTGATCGCACCCTGGTAATTGCCGATGCGACGCTGGCCCTGGGCGCGTTCATAGGCTTCGTTTTCGTCAACGCTGACCGCCCCGGTTGCAACAGCAACCACTGTTTTCGGCGCTTCCGCCCCTGCCGCGGCCGGCGGAGCAGCAGCACCGGCAGCCGGCGCGATGGCCGCACCGGGCTGTTCAAAACGGCGCAGCCGCTGGTCAAGGTCGACATACATGTCGCGCTGGCGCTTGGACACACCCTCAATGTTGTTGCCGAGGACTTCGATCTGACCACGCAGGCTGCGCATTTCCTCGCGAAGTTTCTCGATTTCGGCCGCCAGTGCCAGCACCGGCTGTGCTTTGGCGGCGTCCTCGATTTTTCCCAGGCGACCGGCCAGACCGTCGGTCTGCTGGCGCAGTTCATCAACGCGCTTCTGCTGCTCGGTAATCTGTTTGCGCGCGATCTCGTCGTCAAACAGGCCTGCAGCAGCAGGCCCGGCAGCCAGCATGCCGGAGCACAGGACCAGCACGCACAAGGACGCGTGTAGTTTACGCGACCACATGCGCCGGATCAGTCGTCGGAATGTCAATCGTTGGGATAAGCAAGGTCGGCGCGGCGGTTCTCGGACCAGTTCGCCTCATCGTGCCCCGTCGACTTGGGTTTTTCTTCGCCGAAGCTGACGGTCTCGATCTGCTCACTCTGCGCACCCAGCAACTGCATCATCTGCTTCACGGCGTCGGCGCGGCGCTGGCCCAGCGCCAGGTTGTATTCGCGGCTGCCGCGTTCGTCGGTATTGCCCTGCACGGTCATTTTCTGGTTGCGGTTCTGCTGCAGATAACGCGCATGCGCGGCGACCAGTGGCTTGAATTCTTCCTTGACCACATTGCTGTCGAGCTCGAAATAGACGCTGCGTTTGGACAGGACGTTGGAAGGATCCTTCAGCGGATTGCCCGATACGCCCTTGGGCGCCAGCGGCGTGGTGGTCGGCCCGGTGGCCACCGGCGGTTTGGTCACCGGCTGTGCAGCAGCACCGGCGGCGCCGCGGTCTTCAACCGCAGCCGGATCCTGATCCTTGGTGGAGGTGCTGCTGCAGGCGGCGAGTATCGCCGTTGCCAGTGCTGCCAGAAGTAATCGTTTCATGATTCAACTCCTTGTCGAATGAGGTGGTTTTGCTGAGAACTGCTTTGGTTTATTTATTGACCACGGGACTCCACGCAGGTTCACGCGCATCCCCGACATCAGCGGTGAATCGTTGCTTGATGCGACCATCGCTCGAAACGGCGGCCAATATACCACGGCCCCCAAGCTCGGTCGCATAGAGGATGATCTTGTTGTTAGGTGCAAAACTCGGTGATTCATCGACGCCGCCTTCGGTCAGCACCTGCACCTGGCGCGTCGCAAAATCCTGCACCGCGACATTGAAGCGGCCGCCGTTGCGCTGGATGAAGGTGAAACTCTTGCCGTCAGGACTGTGCCGCGCCGACACGTTGTACGTGCCTTCGAAGGTTACGCGCTGTGGTGCGCCGCCGCTGACCGGTATGCGGTAAATCTGCGGTCCGCCGCCGCGATCCGAAGTAAACAATATCGACTGGCCATCGGGCGAAAAATTGGCCTCGGTGTCGATTGCCGCGCTTTGTGTCAATCGCGCCGGCGCGCCCGAGCCGTCGGCATTGATCAGGAACAGTTGTGAGCCACCGTCCCGGGTCAGCGTCACCGCCAGTCGTTTGCCGTCCGGCGACCAGGCCGGGGCGCTGTTGCTGCCGCGGAAGGCCGCCACGGCCAGGCGGCTGCCGGTGGTCAGCGACTGCACGTACACCACCGGTTTTTTCAGTTCGAAGGACACATAGGCGAGCCGGTTGCCGTCCGGTGACCACGCTGGCGAAATGATCGGCTCGCTCGAAGCCAGCACGCTCTGCGCGCCGTAGCCGTCGGCATCCGCGACATGCAGCTCGTAACGCGTGCCGCGTTTGACAACATAGGTGATGCGGGTCGCAAACACGCCGGCGTCGCCAGTGAGTTTTTCGTAAATGACATCGGCAATCTTGTGTGCGGTGAGCCGCAACTGGCTCTCGGTGGCGAAATAGACGAAACCGGCGATTTGGGTCTGTTTGACGGCATCCATGACGCGGAAACGGATGTCATAACGCCCGTCCGCCGCCTTGGTGACTGAGCCGATGACCACGGCATCAGCACCGCGGGCGCGCCATTGCGCGTAATTCACCTGCTCGGGCTCGGAGGGCAGCGGATTCATGCCGCCGGCATCGACGATCTTGAACAGGCCGCTGCGCGCAAGATCGGCTGCCACCACCGGCGTCAGGCGCTGCGCCAGTCCCTCCTCAGCGCGGAACGGCACGATGGCCACCGGAATCTGCGTCGCGCCACCGCCGACCACCTCGATCCGGAGCTGGGCCGACGCCGCCTGGGCGAGCAGGAACAGGCCGAGAGATAACAAGAAAGACAGCGCTATTGTTTTAAGATTTTTCATCTTTTTCTGATTGGATACCGGCAACTTGATACAGATGTCTGATCTGTGTGACCGCCAGTTTATGCCCGGGTTCATTGTCATTATGATGCGGAAATATTACTGATTGGGCCTGAATACCATGGTAAAACGGCGGAAATACTGCTGAAACTGGTCTCCCGCCGGCACCGTGAACGGCTGCGCCTTGCGGATGGCGCTTTCGATGGCTGCGTCATATGCGGCATTGCCGCTGCTCTTGCCAAGACGCACATCCAGCACTTCACCGCCGGGCAGCAGCGTCACGGTGAACTCGGCTTCGGGATTGCCCTGCAGGCTGGGCGGCACCAGCACGAAACGTTTGACCCTGGTACGGATGCCATCCATGTATTTATCGATTTCCTTCTGGCTGGCAGCCGCGCGCTGCGCGGCTTCCGCGGCTTGCATCTTTGCCTGTTCCGCAGCGGCGCTCTTGGCCGCAGTATCCGCAGCCTGTTTCTTTTTCAGTACATCGGCTTCAGCGCGTTTTTTCCTGTCGAGTTCGGCTTCACGTAATTTTTCAGCAGCAAGTTTTTTGGCATCGGCCGCCTGCTGCTCCTTGAGTTTGCGTTCCTTTTCCTGCCGCTCTTTATCCTGCTTCTCTTTCAGCGCGATATCCGGTTTCACCACGGGTGCCGGTTCTGGCTTGGGCGGCGGCTTGGCTTCGACTTTCGGTGCAGGCGGCGGCGGTTCCGGTTTGACCTGGGGCGGTGGCGTTACATCGGCTACCGGCGGCGGGGCTGACGGCAAATCACGCCACAGGTCAACAACCACTGCGGTATCGATCTGCTTGTGCTGCCAACTCACGCCGAATACCAGCAGAATCAGGAACAGCACATGCATCGCGAAAGCCAGCCCGCCGGCGAGGGCCTGTTCGCTGGGGTTGATCGCGGCCGTGGTCATTCAGGACCTGTTCATCTAGTTTCCGGAGCGCACCAGCAGCCCCACCCGCTGCACGTTGTTCTGCTGCAGCGTATTCATGACTTCGACCACTTTTTCGTAGAGCACACCCTTGTCGGCAGCAATCACCACCGCCTGCTCCGGATTGCGCGACTGCCGCTCCTTGATCAGCTTAAGCACTTCATCCCACTGCACTTTGCGCTCCGCCTTGCCGTCCTGGTCGCGAAACGTCAGGTCGCCTTTTTTATCCAGGATGATCTGCAGCGGCGGAACCTTGATCTCGGATGACTTGCCCACCGACGGCAAATCCACCTTGCTCGGGTTCATCATCGGCGCGGTGACCATGAAAATCACCAGCAGCACCAGCATCACGTCAATGTACGGCACGACGTTGATCTGGTTCATCAGCCGGCGGCCGCTGCGTTTTTCGATCAGCATGTCAGGACCTGTGGCTAATGCACCTGGCGCTGCAGGATGTTGGAGAATTCTTCGGTGAAGGAATCGAAGCGGATCGCCAACTGGTTCACGTCACCGGCAAAGCGGTTGTAAGCCACCACCGCAGGAATCGCCGCAAACAGGCCGATGGCGGTGGCGATCAGCGCCTCGGCAATGCCGGGTGCTACATGACTCAGCGTCGCCTGCCCGACATTGGCCAGCCCGCGGAAGGAATTCATGATGCCCCACACCGTGCCGAGCAGGCCGACATACGGGCTGACCGAACCGACCGTGGCGAGGAAGGACAGCGAGGATTCCAGCTTGTCCATTTCACGCTGGTAGGTGGCGCGCATCGCGCGCCGCGTGCTGTCCATCAGCGCACCGACGTCGGTGCCCGGCTCGCGCCGGTGCTTGGTGAATTCACGGAAACCGGATTCAAAAATGCGCTCGAGGCTGCCCGCGGAATCGCGTGCGTTGACCGCGCGCTGGAACAGGTCCTTCAGGTCGGCGCCGCTCCAGAACTGGCGCTCGAACTCGGCGGTCTGCCGCGCCGTGCGGCGCAACGTGAATACCTTGAGAAAAATGTAATACCAGGAAAACAGCGACGACAGCAGCAGGATCAGCATCACCAGTTGCACCGGCACGCTGGCACCGGTGATCAGGCTGAGCACCGACATGTCATGGGCAAGAGTTGCGTTCAATTTTCCGTTCCCGTTTTTCGTTCGATATTTTTTTCTATTGTTGCGTGCAATCCATCGGGCATGCGGGCTGGCCTGAAGGTGTCGGTGCTGACGCACACGACATCAACTTCCGCCTGCGCAATCTCCTCGTTCCCGCGCAGTACCTGCTGCAAAAACCGGATGCGGCTGCCGCCGACGTTAACGACTTCCACGGTGACCTGCAAGCTGTCGTTGAACCGCGACGGTTTCAGGTATTTGATATTCACCGCGCTCACCACAAACAGTACGCCATCCTTCGCCGCCATCTCCGGTTGTTCGTAACCCAGCGCGCGCAGCCACTCGGTGCGCGCGCGCTCCATGAAGCCCAGGTAATTCGCGTAAAACACCACGCCGCCGGCATCGGTGTCTTCGTAATAAACGCGGATCGGCCAGCGAAAGGGTTGCGTCAGGGCCGGCATACGCTGAAGGTCACTACGGTAAAATTAAATATCATTTAAAATCAATAACTTAAAGTTAGCCTACCGTTTCAGCGATGCCGCAGACAGATGCTGCTGCGCAGATCGCCATTCCTGCCGGGCATACACGCGACCGGCCCCGGTGTAGCGCGTGCCGGAAAAATGTTCGGGCATGAAATAGTGGCTGGGGTAAATCGACAACTCGGCATACCGGGTGCGGTGAAAAGTCTGTGTCAGACGCAGCGGCCCCGTGCTCTGCCAGGCCATGCGATCGGTCAGCGTCGTCTCCAGGCGCAGGTCTTCAATGATGTGTGCGATCAGCGGATTGCCCGGCATCGCAGCGACATAACCGTTGGCGATCAGGCCGGGGCGTGCGATTTCGTTTTCCCAGCAGGCGAACATCGTGCAGTCGAACAGCCAGTCATCCAGCGGGCGCAGCGCGGTGCCGTCGGCATCGATTGCAAAACCCCCATGCTGATGCAGGATTTCCCAACGCATCAGGTCGGCAACACCAGCGAGTTCGTGATGCCACATCGCTTCGATGTGGCCCGCATTGATCCATTCCGTCTCCTGCATTTCCCGGTTGCCCCAGACCTTGAGCGTAAAACCGGGATTCAGCCGCGCCCAACTGCGGATGCATTCCTCCGGGCGCTGCGCCTCATCCCCGATCCATACGACATGCAGGATCCGCGGGATGGTCATCGGCTCATTGATTCCACAGGTCGCGCGGCCCGTCGCCGCGTGGTTCAGCCAGCCCGAAATGGCGGTACGCCGCCGCGGTGGCGACGCGTCCGCGCGGCGTGCGCTGCAGATAGCCCTGCTGGATCAGGTACGGCTCGAGCACGTCTTCTATGGTGTCGCGCTCCTCGCCGATTGCCGCGGCAAGATTCTCGACGCCGACCGGTCCGCCGCCGAACTTGTCGATCACCGCCTGCAGCAGTTTGCGGTCCATGACATCCAGCCCGACCGCGTCAACGTCGAGCATTTTCAGCGCGTCATCAGCGACCGCACGCGTGATCCGTCCGTCGGCACGCACCTCGGCGTAGTCGCGGACGCGGCGCAGCAGGCGGTTGGAAATGCGCGGCGTGCCGCGTGAACGGCCGGCGATTTCTCGCGCGCCCCCCGCATCCATCCCGACTTCCAGCAGTCGCGCTGAACGCTCGGCAATGCGCGTCAGCTCATCAGTGGTGTAAAACTCCAGTCGCGAGACGATACCGAAGCGGTCACGCAGCGGGTTGGTCAGCATCCCCGCGCGCGTGGTGGCACCGACCAGCGTGAACGGCGGCAGGTCGAGCCTGACCGAACGCGCCGCCGGTCCTTCGCCGATCATGATATCGATCTGGAAATCCTCCAGCGCCGGATAGAGTATTTCCTCGACCACCGGCGACAGGCGATGAATCTCGTCGATGAACAGCACGTCGTTCGGCTCGAGATTGGTCAGTATTGCCGCGAGGTCGCCGGCGCGCTCCAGCACCGGGCCGGAAGTGTGGCGCAGGTTGACGCCCATCTCGCGCGCGATGATGTGGGCGAGCGTGGTTTTGCCGAGTCCGGGCGGCCCGAACAGCAGCACGTGATCCAGCGGCTCGCTGCGTTTGCGCGCAGCCTCGATGAATATCGACAACTGGCCGCGGATTTTTTCCTGACCGACATATTCATCCAGCGCCTTGGGCCGCAATGCGCGCTCAAACACCTCCTCCTGCGCGGAAGCGGGGGCGGCGGCAATCAGGCGGTCGGTTTCAATCATCGAAAATCCTGAAAATGGTTTACAAACCATTTGCAGCAAATATCTCCCCTCTCCTCCCGGGACCAGGGAACACTGGAGGCGGAGCAGAGGGGTCGGGGGTGAGGGAGAAATCCCTCAACCATCGTGTAGAGTCTCGGATTCAGCATGTCACGATTTCGACAACAGCTTCAGGGCCTGGCGGATACCCTCGGTCACCGACAATCCGGCCGGCAATTTTTCCACTGCCCAGTTTACTTCACGGTCATTGTAGCCAAGTGCGCTCAGTGCATTGATGATGTCGCCGGTGCCCGGTGCGCCGGCGGTGCCGGAAGACGAATCCCCGGCCTTGAAGTCGAGCCGGTCGCGCAATTCCAGCAGCAGGCGTTCCGCGGTTTTTTTGCCGATGCCGGGGATTTTGGTCATGCGCACGATGTCCTGCCCGCGCACCGCCTCGCGCAATTCGGCCACCGACAGACCCGACAGCACCGACAAGGCAGTGCGCGCGCCGATGCCGGATATCTTGATCAATTGCCGGAACAGCGCCCGTTCGGCTTCGGTGGCAAAGCCGTACAGCAGGTGGGCGTCCTCGCGGACGATCAGTTGCGTGTACAACATCACTTCGGCGCCGCTCGCCGGCAACTGGTACAAAGTGCTCATCGGCACGTCGATTTCATAGCCGATGCCGTTCACCTCCACCGTGATTTGCGGCGGCTGCTTGGTCAGCAAACGTCCTGATACGCGGCCGATCATGGACTGGGTCCGGCTCCCTGTAAGGCCAACGCTTCGATGCGGGCAATCGCCCGGTCAGTCATTGTACCAACAGACGGCCCGGCATGACGCGCCGCCAGTGCGCGGGCATTGCGGCGATACGCCTCGTCACCGAGCATTGCCGCCAGTTCAGCCGCGATATCCGGCGCATTGTCATCGGGATGGACGACACGCCCGGCGCCGATGCGTATCAGCGCGATGCCGGGCAGATAATGTTCAAGATCTTTGGGCAGCACCGGCACCGGGCGGCGGCCCTGAAGCATGCCCAGCAGGGTGCCGACATTGCCGTGACACACGCACAAGCCGCACTCCGCCACCACGCGACGAAAATCGAGCAATTGCGGCGCAAACTGCAGCCGCTCGCCGGCGTAACGGCCGGTCAGCGCGGCAGCGTCCCCCAGCACAGGCACCAGAACCCGGGCACCGCTGGCTGCCAGCGCCTGCAAGGCCCGCACGATGTAGCGGTAATCGGCGTGCAGACAGGCAAACACCTGCTCATCTTCGCCTGCCGGCCAAACCGGCGCGGCCGTGCCGGTCGACAGCGACTGCAATCCCGGATCATCGTCAGGCTGCCGCTCGACGTAGGCATCCAGTTCCGGCACGCCGGAATGGAACCGGGCGACTTGGGTAAAAATTTCGTGTACGGCACTCAAGTCGCGATCCGCGGGCGATACCTGGTTGATCGCCGCCAGTACGCGGCGATATGCAGGGTGTGGCCGCGTTCAAGCAAACGCGATGCCAGACCGGGAAACGGTCCGAGATGGCCGAAGCCGGTGCCCAGTTCCCAGGCCAGCAATATGCGGCTCATGCGACCGGCGCCGCGCTGCGCGCTTCAATGCGGGCCACGGCATGGTCCACCACCGCTGCAGCGGTCGGCACGCTGTAACGCTGCGCCAGCGCCCGCGCGTTATCGGCAAAAGCAGCTTCGTTGACGATTCGCGCCAGCGCCCCGGAGATATCCGGGGCAGCGGTCTCCGGATGGATCGCGACGCCCACGCCGAGTTTTTCCACGTTGCGCGCCAGCAGAAACTGCTCCAGTTGCGAGGGCAACAGCAGCAAAGGTTTGCCGCCACGCAAAGCGGCGTTAACAGTACCCAGACCGCTCTGGCAAACCAGCGCGTCACACTGCGCCAATGCATGTTCAATGTCCACATGCCCCGCGCTGAACGACAGGCGTGATCCGCAATAACGCTTAATCATCTGTGTCGTCGCCCCAGAGAGATTAACGAGACTTCGCGCGGGCGCAGAAGCCAGCGCCTCGAGGCAGACATGAAGATGCGGATAGCCCGCTTTCAGATATACAAACAACCGGGCGCCTTCGCCCGACGGCCAGACTGCAGGTTCCTTGCCGCTGCGACCCGTATGCAAACCGAGGTAATTCCCCTCCGCACGCGGTCCATAGGGATCGAGTTCCGGTATACCGACAAACAGGTGATCCACCCCCTCGAACAACTGGTGCAGGCTGCTGATGGGCGGCACATCCGGCATCAGCGCTGCGTTGATGGCGCTCACTACCCTGGCATCACTGTCCTGCAAGCGTTGCGCGGGCACTTCCAGCCAGTCGCGCATATTGGGCGTCGGAGATACCGGCGGCGGCACGGCAAAGGAATTACCGAAGCTGCTGCAGGCAACGGCCATGCCGCGCGCTGCCAGCAGTGCCGTCGGCGCATGGTCGACCACCAGCCGGTCAGCGCCGGTCAACTCCAGCAGACCGCGCCAGCCCAACAGCAAAGCCCTGAGCATCGCCGCGTCGAGATAACCAAAACGCATCAGGATTTCGGCGAAATTCAGCGGCGGATCGGCAAGTCCTCTGTAGGTTTTCGAACAAATCGGCGCCGGCACGACGGGTATCCGCAGTTCGCTGAAAATCATCGCTGCACTGCCGATATCACGCGCCGCCAATGTCACTTGATGCCCGCGCGCCAGCAGCGCTTCGGCCACAGGACGCAAGGACGCCACATGTCCGGCGCCCCCACCCAGCTCCCAGGCCAGCAGAATGCGGCTCATCGCAAACGCCCCGCGCGCCGGCGGCGACCAACGCCGATGCCGCCATAACCCTGACCGCCGTGGGCATGACAGATGGCACAGGCCAGTGCATCCGCAGCATCGGGACTGGGATCCCCGGGCAATTTCAGCAGGCGCCGCACCATGGCCTGTACCTGCTCTTTTTTCGCTTTGCCGGCGCCGACAACCGCCTGCTTGACCTGCAGCGCGGTGTACTCGGCCACCGGCAATGAGCTCGCGACTGCGGCACAGATCGCCGCACCGCGGGCCTGGCCGAGCAGCAGCGTCGATTGCGGATTGATGTTGACGAAGACCTGTTCGATGGCGACGCACTGCGGGCGGGTGGATGCAATCACTTCCTGCAAGCCTTCGAGCAGCACTTTAATGCGCTGGGGCAGCTCACCCTCGCCGCTGCGAATGCAGCCGCTGGTGATATAGACGAGATTCTGGCCGGTCTGTTCGATGACGCCGAAGCCGGTGACGCGCAACCCGGGGTCAATGCCGAGAATACGAAGGGTAGGTGCCGCGCTCAAGCGGGCTCGTCGAGGACTGCGGTGGTGTACACCTCCTGCACGTCGTCGACTGCTTCGAGGGCGTCCAGGAGTTTTTGCATGCGCAGCGCGTCATCGCCGGCCAGCGCATTTTCGGTTGCGGGTTTCATCGTGACCTCAGCCAGTTCCGGCTTGAAGCCGGCCTTGACCAGCGCGGCACGCACTACGGAAAATTCTGCAGGCCCGGTGATGACCTCAATGCTGCCGTCATCGTTGGTCACTACATCTTCAGCGCCGGCATCGATGGCGGCATCCATCAGCTTCGCCTCATCCGTACCCGGTGCAAACAGCATCTGCCCGCAGTGCTTGAACAGGAAAGCCACCGAACCGTCGGTGCCGAGATTGCCGCCGTACTTGGTAAAGGCGTGGCGCACATCAGCCACGGTGCGGGTACGATTGTCGGTCATGCAATCGACCATCACCGCGGCGCCGGCGATGCCGTAACCCTCGTAGCGGATTTCCTCGTAGTTCACGCCCTCCAGTTCGCCGGAACCGCGTTTGATTGCACGCTCGACGTTGTCCTTGGGCATGTTGTTTTCGTAGGCCTTGTCCATCGCCAGCCGCAGCCGCGGGTTGGTGCCCGGATCACCCCCGCCCAAACGCGCAGCGACGGTAATCTCCTTGATCAGGCGGGTGAATATCTTGCCGCGTTTGGCATCCTGCCGCCCTTTGCGGTGCTGGATGTTTGCCCACTTCGAATGTCCGGCCATGGATTTTCTGCAACCCCTTCTGAAGCGCTGTTTTGAAACCCTGCTTTGATGCCGTGATAAGCCGTTAGAATTGTTGAAATTTTATCATAGCGAAACCAGGAACCCGCCATGGCCGCTCCGCTGTTTGTCGCTAAATCCGCACAGGACCTGTTCCTGCTCCCCGGCCTCGCCAACCGCCACGGCTTGATCGCCGGCGCCACCGGCACCGGCAAGACGGTGACCCTGCAACGCATCGCCGAAGGTTTCTCCAAAATCGGCGTGCCGGTGTTCATGGCCGACGTCAAGGGCGATCTTGCCGGTTTGTCGCAAAAAGGCGAAGCCAAAGCGAAAATCGAAGAACGCATCAAACAGCTGGGCATCGCCGATTTTGTCTATGAAGCCTGCCCGGTGGTGTTCTGGGATGCCTTCGGCACCCAGGGTCATCCGGTGCGCGCGACGATTTCGGAAATGGGCCCGCTGCTGCTGGCGCGACTGCTCAACCTCAATGACACCCAGCAGGGCGTGCTGACACTGGTGTTCAAAATTGCCGACGATAACGGTCTGCTGCTGCTCGACCTGAAAGACCTGCGCGCGATGCTGCAGCATGTCGGTGAAAACGCGAAAAACTTCACCACCCGGTACGGCAATGTTTCGGCCGCCTCGATCGGCGCCATACAGCGCGGACTGCTCGAAATCGAGCAGCAGGGCGGCGACAAGTTTTTTGCCGAACCTGCGCTCAACATTCAGGACCTGATGCAGACCGACGGCAAAGGCCGCGGCGTCATCAATATCCTCGCCGCTGACAAGCTGATGAATTCGCCCAAACTCTACGGGACATTTTTACTGTGGCTGTTGTCGGAGCTGTTCGAGCAGTTGCCCGAGGTCGGTGACCCGGAAAAGCCCAAACTGGTGTTTTTCTTTGACGAAGCGCACCTGCTGTTCAGCGATGCGCCACAGGCCCTGCTGGAAAAAATCGAACAGGTGGTGCGCCTGATCCGTTCCAAAGGCGTCGGCGTCTATTTTGTCACGCAGAATCCGCTCGATATTCCCGATACTGTGCTGGGACAACTCGGCAATCGCGTACAGCACGCCTTGCGCGCATTCACGCCGCGCGACCAGAAAGCGGTCAAAAGCGCGGCGACCACGCTGCGCGCCAACCCGAAGCTGGATGTTGAAGCGGCGATCACCGAACTCGGCGTCGGCGAAGCACTGGTGTCGTTCCTCGATGAAAAAGGTCGGCCCTGCATTGTCGAACGCGCATTCGTGCTGCCCCCGGGCAGCCGCCTCGGTGCAGTGACGCCCGAAGAACGCGCTGCAACCATCAAGGCTTCATTGCTCGCCGGGACTTACGACAAGGTCGAGGATCGCGAATCCGCTTACGAAAAGCTGACGCAGCGCGTGCAGGAACAGCAAGCTGCGCAACGCCCCGCGACTGCGCCACAGGGGGGTGATTCGGGCGGCGGACTGCTCGGTGCGCTGGGCGGCCTGTTCGGGGGTTCCACCGGACCGCGTGGCGGGCGGCGTGAAGGCGCGATCGAACTCGCGACCAAAAGCGCGGCGCGCGCCATCGGCTCGCAGGTCGGCCGCGAAATCATCCGCGGCGTGCTGGGCTCCATCCTCGGCGGCAAGAGTCGCCGTTAGTGCCGGACCCGCAGCAAAACCGGCGCGGCGCGTATATCGGCATCGCCTGTGTGCTCGCAGGTTCGGTCGCTTTTTCCGCAAAACCGGTGTTGGTCAAGGCGGTGTACCAGTATGGGGTCGATACCATGACGCTGCTCGCATTGCGCATGCTGTTTGCCGCACCGCTGTTCCTGCTCATGGCATGGTGGGCGGGACGCCCGGCCGTCGCATTCACCCGCCGCGAAATCGCCGGCATCACCGCGCTCGGCTTTCTCGGTTATTACCTCGGCAGTTTCCTCGACCTCGCCGGCCTGCAGTACATCTCGGCGGGGTTCGGCCGGCTGATCCTCTACCTGTATCCGACGCTGGTGCTGCTGATGTCAGCGCTATTCCTGAAACAGCCGCTGCGGCCGCGACAACTGCTGTCACTGGGCCTGTCCTATGCCGGCATCGCACTGGTGTTCAGCACGGAAGCGCAACTGGGTGACCGGCTCGACCTGACCATCCTCGGCGCAACCCTGGTCTTCGGCAGCGCCGTCACCTACGCGACTTACCTGATCGCCGGCAGCCGGCTGGTGCACAAATTCGGTTCCATGCGTTTTTCCGCCTACGCTTCGCTGATCGCCACCGGCTTCGTCATCGCACACTTCCTCGCCATCCGCCCGCTGCAGGCGCTGGTGGTCGCGCACGAGGTTTATGTGCTGGTGGCCGTGCTTGCGGTTTTCGCCACGGTATTGCCGCTGTGGCTGATGGCCGAAGGCCTGAAACGCATCGGCGCAAACCAGGTTTCCCTCGTTGGCTGCATCGGGCCACTGGCCACCATGGCATTTGCGTGGGCGTTTCTGGATGAAGCCATCACCCTGGTGCAACTCAGCGGTGCGGCGCTGGTGCTGGGTGGCGTATTGATCATCACGCTGAAACCGCAAACATCAAGCCCCTGATTTCTGGATTCAGTGGGCCGCAGCGACCCGCCCGCCGCAATGCTGGTCATAACGCCGGCCCGCAGGCACGCTTTCAGCACAGGCCAGCAGGGGCTCCACATGCGACTGGCGGTACTTCAACGCAAATTCGCGCGCAGTATGCCCCCCCCGCACGCGGATCAGCGGATCAGCGCCAGCCACCAGCAACATGGTCACCACATCACGATGCCCCTGAATAGTCGCCATCATCAGCGGCGTGTTGACATACACCTGGCGTTCGATGACATCGGCGTCAATGCGCGCGCCACGCTCGATCAGGAAGCGCAGGGTGCGCTGCCGGTTGCTGTAGGCGGCATAGGCCAGCGGCGTGTAGTTATTCGGCGCATTGTCCAGACTCGCGCCCGCCTCAACCAGCATACGCACGGCGGCGTCATGACGATCTGCCGAAGTGTTGCCTTCATCACGGAAATAGGCCGCGAGCATCAGCGGCGTTTCATTGACCGGGGTGCTGGCGTTGAGGTCGGCGCCGGCCTTGATCAGGAACTCCAGGGTTTTGATGGAACCCGCGCGCGCAGCCAGCGCAATCATCGGTGCGCCCTGTGAATAACCCGGTGCCGGCAGTCTCTGATTGATACCGATGGCGCCGCGGCTGATTTCGGCGCGTAATACCGTAGCGTCGTCGATGTCTATGCTGCTCAGCAGACCATCAGCATCAACCCCGGAGAGGCCGCCCGTTCCGGCACAACCGCCAATCACCAGTACCACTGCCACACCACTTGCAACGCGTGTTGCGCGCGCCAGAAAGGAATTAAACATTGCCGGCCTCCTCCTCGTCATCATCCGTCTTGCGATGCAGAGCAGTATAGACCTGATGCCCGAACCAAAAAAGTGCCGGACTTAGACAATGTGAACTGCCGGGCTGCTGCGCTCAGACATTGAAACGGAAATGCATCACATCACCGTCCCTGACGATGTAGTCCTTGCCTTCGAGGCGCATTTTCCCGGCTTCCTTCGCACCCTGCTCGCCCTTGGCGGCAATGTAATCGTTGTAAGCAATCACTTCGGCGCGGATGAAGCCCTTTTCAAAATCAGTGTGGATCGCCCCCGCTGCCTGCGGTGCAGTGTCACCCTTGTGAATGGTCCAGGCGCGCACTTCTTTCGGCCCGACGGTGAAATAGGTCTGCAGCCCGAGCAGCGTGTAGCCGGCGCTGATCACCCGGTTGAGTCCGGGCTCCTGCATGCCCATGTCGGCGAGAAAAATCGCCTTGTCTTCATCGCTCATGTCGCCGATCTCCGCCTCGATCGCGGCGCAAACCGCCACCACCGGCGCCTTTTCCCGCGCTGCCAGCGCGACCACCGCATCCAGATGCGCATTACCCTCGAAACCGCCTTCGCGCACATTTGCCACATACATCGCTGGCTTGGCGGTGATCAGGCACAGCGGCTTGAGCGTCGCCTGTTCCTCAACCGACAGATCGAGTGCCCGCACCGGCCGCGCTTCATTGAGCGTCGCCTGGCATTTTTCCAGCACCGCCACCATGCGTGTCGCTTCCTTGTCGGTGCCGGACTTGGCCAGTTTCACGGATTTTGCAAGCTGGCGTTCGACGGCCGTCAGATCGGCCAGCGCCAGTTCGGTGTTGATGATTTCAATGTCGTCCAGCGGATTGATGCGGCCGGCAACGTGAATCACGTTTTCGTCTACAAAGCAGCGCACGACATGCGTGATGGCATCGGTTTCGCGGATGTTGGCGAGGAACTGGTTGCCGAGCCCCTCGCCCTTGGATGCGCCCGCCACCAGACCGGCGATGTCGACGAACTCCACGGTCGCCGGCAGTACCTTTTCCGGTTTCTGCATGGCAGCCAGCGTGTCCAGCCGCGGATCCGGCACCGCAACAATGCCAACGTTCGGCTCGATGGTGCAGAACGGATAGTTCTCCGCCGCGATGCCGGCCTTGGTCAGCGCGTTGAACAGGGTGGATTTGCCGACGTTGGGCAGGCCGACGATGCCGCATTTCAATGCCATGATGTGTGAACCGTAAAAAGAAAATAGAAAAAAACGTGATAAACAGCGTGGTGAACAGCGGAGTTTCCGGTGATCATTCCGCGCCGTCCGCAGGTTTGGTATGCAGGCGCAACATTGCCGCCTGCATGTCGTTTGCAGCCATCAGCGGCCATACCTCCTGCGCGCGGGCCATCGCGTCATCGATCGCGCGGTGCTCCTCGGCGCGCGGCGCATGCAGCACGTAATCGACCACTTCCTGCTCGCTTGCCGCCAGTTCGCGCGGATGCCCGATACCGATGCGCAGGCGCCAGAAATCCTTGCTGCCCAGGCGGGCCGCCACGCTGCGCACGCCGTTGCCGGATGCGCTGCCGCCGAATTTCAGTTTGACCACGCCCGGTGCGAGATCGAGTTCGTCGTGCACGATCAGGATGTCCGCTGCTTCAATCTTGAAAAAATCCGCGAGCGCGCCGACAGCGCGGCCCGATTCGTTCATGTAAGTCGCCGGTTTCAATAACCAGATGTCGCCCGTAACACCGCCGGTGGCGCCGGGGATTTTCGCGACTTCACCATGGAAACGCGCCTCGAGGCGACACTCGGCCCCGACCGACCGCGCCAGCGCATCGATCCACCAGAAGCCCGCGTTATGCCGCGTGGCTGTGTATTTTTTTCCCGGATTTCCCAATCCGACGACCAGTTTCATGATGTCTGTTTTATTCCCGCACTTTATTCCCGCACTTTATTCCCGTGCTTTATTCCCGTGCTTTATTTCCGTGCTGTGTTCCGCACTCGACATCGCCACCCGGATAATACATTAACCCGTTGTTTTTATTATATTTTTAATAAAAACGCCCGCCAGCATAAAGAGCTCTGGCGGGCGCCGTTCGATCGCAGCAGCCGCAAGCGGCCAGTGCGTCGCATGCTTACTTCTTCTCGGCAGGTTTCTTGTCGTCTTTCTTGTCGCCACCAGCGGCCGCGGCAGCTGCTGCAGCTTCCGGCGTCTGAGCCGTAATTTCGGTAACCGGCGCGGCCACTTCCTCAACCGCGACCTCCTTCGGCACCTGCACTGTGGCTACCGATGCATTGTCGGCTTTCACCTTGGGCAAAGGTTCGACACCCTTGGGCAGCACCAGATCCGACACGTGCATCGAATGGCCGAGTTCCAGGTCTTTCAGATCGACCTCAATGTATTCCGGCAGATCATCCGGCAGACACTGGATTTCGAGCTCATTGAGAATGTGCTGCGCCACGCCCTTGCCGACCTTCACGCCGGGCGAAATCTCGGCATTCATGAAGTGCAGCGGCACCGCCATGTGGATTTTTTTCTTCGGGTCGACGCGCTGGAAGTCAACGTGCTGCACCTGTTCCTTGAACGGATGCATCTGGAAGTCGCGCAGCAATACGCGACCCTTGTCGCCTTCCAGCGTCATGTCGAGAATCGACGAATGAAAGGCTTCCAGCTTCAGGTGGCGCAACAGCGCCTTGTGGTCAAACTCTACACTTTGCGCGTCCTTGCCGGCGCCATAAATCACGCCGGGGACGCGACCCGTCGTACGCAGGCGGCGGCTCGCACCTTTGCCCTCTTTCGTACGCGGAAACGCGGTAACTTCGATTTTCATCTCACTCTCCAGTAATTGCGGGAATCCGCGACCAGTATTCCCGCGTTAAAAAGAAGCCGGGATGATTTCCAGCCTCCACAAAACCTTTTCCCATACGCACAAACATATTCAGCACGGGGCTTCAGGTGCGCCCGAACATCTTGGGCGCCGTTCAACTTATGGCGCCGTCCTACTTATTCAGGTGCGCCCGAGCACTTTGGCCGCGAATACCTATTCGACGAATAGAGAACTCACCGAATCCTCGGCGCTGATGCGACGCATCGTTTCCGCCATCAGCCCGGACACCGTCAGCACACGAATCTTCGCGCACTTGCGCGCCGCTTCAGTCAGCGGAATCGTATCGGTGACGACGATTTCGTCGAGCGCCGACGCGGTAATGCGTTCCACCGCCGAACCCGACAGCACCGCGTGCGTGCAATACGCCAGCACCTTCTCGGCGCCATGCTTTTTCAGCGCACTGGCAGCCTCGCACAGCGTGTTCGCCGTATCCACCATGTCATCAACGATGACGCAGGTCCGTCCCTCGATCTCGCCGATGATGTTCATCACCGTCGCGACATTGGGCCGCGGCCGGCGTTTGTCGATGATCGCCAGGTCGGCTTCCAGCCGTTTCGCCATTGCCCGCGCCCGCACCACACCGCCGACGTCCGGCGACACCACGACCAGCTGCTGGTAATCGTGTTTCCAGATGTCACCGAGCATGATCGGCCCGGAATAAATATTGTCCACCGGAATATCGAAAAATCCCTGGATCTGTTCCGAGTGCAGATCCATGGTCAGCACGCGGTCCACACCCACGCTGCTCATCATGTTCGCCACCACCTTGGCGGTAATCGGCACCCGTGCCGAATTCGGCCGCCGGTCCTGCCGCGCATAACCCATGTACGGAATCGCCGCGGTGACACGCCCGGCCGAAGCCCGCTTCAGCGCATCCACCATCACCAGCAGTTCCATCAGCGTGTCGTTGGTCGGTGCGCAGATCGACTGCAGGATGAACACATCCTTGCCGCGGACGTTCTCGAGGATTTCCACCATCACCTCGCCGTCGCTGAACCGCCCGACCTTGGCACGTCCGATGTGGATGTCGAGATGGCTGACCACCGCCTCCGCGAGCCGCGGATTGGCGTTACCGGTAAACACCATCAGCCTGTCTAGCGCCACCACACACCCCCTGGATAATGCCCGCCGCAAACCCTGCTTACCAAACCTGCCGCTACAACCAAGTGGCTGGGGAGGAAGGATTCGAACCTTCGCATGCTGGAATCAAAATCCAGTGCCTTAACCAACTTGGCGACTCCCCAACCGAACCCTTGCCCTGCCACGCCCGACGCCGCCTCCGGCATCAGTCGCTCAGTCATTCTTCAACTCAGTCTTCGATCAACTCCGCCAGCCCATACAAGGGATGCTGATCCAGCCCGCGCGCCACAAACCCAAACATGCCGGCCGGACATGCAGCCAGCGCCCGCTGCGCCCCCGACTCGTCCGCAAACGCCGCAAACACGCAAGCTCCGGATCCGGTCATCTGCGCCCCGCCGACCGTGGCCAGCCATGCGAGATGCGTGGCGACCTCCGGGTACAGTCTGCAAACCAGGGGCTCGAGATCATTCCCTGCCGGCACGGAAAAGCCTTGTATTTTAATCGGTTCCGAGTCCCGTTTCAATTCCGGATGCTGGAAAATCCCCGCTGTGGCCACCGCCACCGGCGGCACCAGCACCAGATACCATGCCGGCGCCACCGGCAACGGCGCCAGGACCTCGCCCACACCCCCGGCCAGGGCCGTCTGGCCGTAGATGAACACCGGCACATCGGCGCCCAGCGGCAATGCCAGATCCTGCAAACGCTTGCGCGACAGTCCGGTACCCCACAGATGGTTCAGCGCCAGCAGCGTAGTCGCAGCATCGGAGCTGGCGCCGCCCAGCCCGCCGCCGAAGGGCAGGCGTTTGTCGACGGCAATATCCGCCCCCAGCGTCGTGCCGGTCGCCGCCTGCAGCGCACGCGCCGCACGCAGGGACAGGTCATCTGTTTCGGCCACACCCGGCAACGGCCGGACGCGGACAATGACTCCGTCACGGCGCACCCGCAACCACACGGTGTCGCCATAATCAATAAAGCGGAACACGGTCTGCAGCAGGTGGTAACCGTCGGCACGGCGGCCGGTCACGCGCAGCATCAGGTTGAGTTTTGCCGGCGCGGGAAAACCGGCCATGTTCAGCACTGGCCAATCATTCATCGCCGCATCACCCGCCGTCCTGCTGCCGCCATTCGTCAATGACCATGCGAATGCGCTGGCCGCCCTGCGTCAACTCCAGTTGCCGCGGCAGGCTGCTCCCGGTTTCAGGATAAACATAACGAATCTGCCAGCCCTCCTGCTCCAGCAAGGACAAGCTGCCGCGCGCATCGCGGGTGACGGCCGCGGTCGCGCTGCCCGGCACGGTCCCGCCACGAATCCAGTGCTGCAACTGGGCGAGGGGCAGCGGCCAGCCCAGCGCCTGGCGCGTCAAACTCTCGACCGACAACGCACGGTATTCCTGCTGATCGGCAGTGGTGAGGGTTGCGCCGCCCGCGTCAGCGGTGATGTAGGCCAGCGTCTGCCCGACCGGTGACATCAACCAGATCTCGTTGTCAGCTGCGCCATGGCGCCAGCGGAAATTGGCGGAAAACGCACGGCCTTCACTGCTGGCCAACACACGTCCGAGGATGTCAAAAGGTTCCGCTGCCGGAACATTCGTCCCCGGGGCAAACATCACACAGCCGGCGCACAGCAACGCTGCGGCACCCGCCGCCAGCAGCCGGGCGACACGAAAATTCATTGGGCCGATTGCAGAACGACGGGGTCGAGGCGCTTGACGGTGCTTTGTAACACTTCGTTTTTGGGATGATTGCGCAGGGCATCCGTCCACAGTTTCCGCGCCTCCGCCTGCCGCCCGAGCAGCCACAACACCTCGCCGAGATGGGCGGCAATTTCACCATCAGGCCGCAACTCGAATGAACGCTGCAGATAACCCAGGGCCTCTTCATTGCGGCCGTGCCGATGCAGCACCCAGCCCAGGCTGTCGAGGATAAACGGGTCTTCGGGTGCGAGTTTATGCGCGGTCTCGATCAGTTCAAGGGCTTCAGGCAAACGCTGGTTGCGATCGGCGAGCGTGTAACCGAGTGCGTTGTAGGCGTGCGCATGGGTCGGCCGCATCGCGATGACCTTGCGCAGATTGGCTTCGAGCACGTCGATGCGATTGACTTTCTCCGCCGCCATCGCGTGGTCATACAGCAGATCCGGTGAATCCGGCGCACGCGCGACCGCGGCCCCGAGAAAATCAAATGCTTCCTGGTGAGCATTGGCGTCACGCAACAGACCGGCCTCGGCCAGTGTGAGCTGGGTGCGCTGCTGCGCGTCAGCGGCCTCGACGGCCTGCAGGTGACGGCGCGCTTCGGGCAGCTTGCCCTGCTTCGCCAGCACGCCGGCATAACGGGCCTGCGCAGCAACAAACTGCGCGCCGTGCGTAACGCTGGCATACCACTTCAGCGCCTCGTCATCGCGCTTCAGCTCCTCGTTGACCTGTCCCAGGTACATCCGCACCGTGTCCGGATCCTTGTGGCCGATGTCCAGCGCGCGCCGCAATTGCGCTTCGGCAGCCACATAATCCCTGGCCTGCATCGACAGCGTCGCCACCGCCATGGTGATCTCGGGGTTGTTCGGCGCTTCACCGAGCAGCACTTCAAGCTGTTTGCGCGCCTCGGGAAACCGCCGCGCAGTGACCAGCATGCGGGCGTAGTTCAGCCGCGCATCGCGTGCATTCGGATTGGCATTGACGAAACCGCCCAAAAAAATGATCGCCTCGTCCGCCGAACTGCGCTGCAGGGCCTGCGCCTGGAACAGCGCGGCGAGTTCCCAGCCCGGCCTGAGTTTGAGCGCCTGACGGGCGGCGTCGAGCGCAGCCTGCTGCTCATTGGCGTTCCATGCCGCCTGGGCCACCGCGAGGCTGGCTTCCGGCACCTGCGGATATTTTGCCGCCAGGGTGCGCAGCAGGCGCAGTATCGCCGGCTTGTCCGGATGGCCCGCCACCAGCGTCGATATCTGCAGAAAATTCTGTCCGACATTTTCGCGATCACCGGCCAGCCATTTTTCGAGATGGGGCACTGCGTCGTCCAGCCGCGACTGGTTGACCAGCAGCGCGATCAGCGTCTGCCGCGCCCGCGCCGATTCAGGATCAGCCTGCAGCCACAAGGTCGCCGCCTCCAGTGCGGCGGGCAGGAAGCGCGCGTTCCATGCGACCTCGGCGGCGCGGCGCGCGATCCGCGGATCTTTGGTCTCGCGCGCGACTTCGAGGAACGCCGGCACCGCCACATGCGGCTGGCCGCGCTGAAGCGCGATCTCGGCCAGCGTGATCCTGAACAGGATGGCTTCGCTCAGCTCGACGTTGGGCAGAGGTATGGCCCGCGGCGCAGGCAACTGCGTCACCACTTTCGGCAGCGGCTGGGCAGCGACGACAGGCGGCGCCGCTTCGGTTTTTGCCGGAGGCTGCGCACAGGCAGGCAGGGCAAGGCAGGCAGTAAGCGCTAGGGTTCTGGTCAGATTCATCGGATGATTGTGTAGCTGGCGCAGCAGCAGGACGGGATTCCGGATGCGCATTGCGCAAACGCCTTCATAATGAGACACATATTAGGTATATTCGATGCTTACCACAAGGCAACTTGCGCCAGCCGTTGATGATTCCCACCGACCCCACTTTAACCATCTGCGCCAGGGGTCTATCCCGCCGCTTCGGCACGCATGTCGCCGTCAAAGCCGTTGATCTGGACGTGCGCCGCGGCGAAGTGCTCGGACTGCTCGGCCCCAACGGCGCCGGGAAAACCACCACCATGCAGATGTTGACAGGCAATCTGGCGCCGAGTGCCGGAGAAATCCGCATTTGTGACATTGATTTGCTGGAAAAACCGGTACCGGCCAAGGCGCGCATCGGTTATCTGCCGGAAACCCCACCGCTGTACCGGGAATTGAACGTGCGGGAATATCTCGACCTGGCTGCCCGGCTGCATCGCGTACCCAAGGCACAGCGCGCGGCTGCGGTCACCGCCGCGATGGCGCGTTGCGGCCTCGCCGACGTCGGCCGCAAACTGATCGGCACCCTGTCCAAGGGTTACCAGCAGCGCGTCGGCATTGCCCAGGCGATCGTGCACGAACCCGACGTCATCATCCTCGATGAACCCACGGTCGGCCTCGACCCCAACCAGATCCTCGAGATCCGTGCACTGATCCGCGAACTCGGCGGCAAGCACAGCGTGATCCTGTCCACACACATCCTGCCGGAAGTTGAAGCGGTCTGCGATCGGGTGCAGATCATGCATCACGGTGAAGTGGTGTTCAGCAACACCATCGCCGGCCTGCGCGATTTCCAGCGCGGCCGCACCGTCACCGTCAGCCTGCACCGCCCGCCCGATATCGCCGCGCTGCGTGCAGTCGCCGGTGTCGCCGGCGTGGCAGCCGCAGGCGAGGGCCGCTTCCAGATCCAGTTCGCGCCCGACAGCGATCCGTCGGAAACGCTGGTCAGCGCCGCCAGCGCCGGTGACTGGGGGCTCTACCAGCTCACACCGGCGCAAAGCAGCCTCGAAGAGGTGTTCGTGCAACTGACCCGGCAGGTGGGCCCGTCATGATTTTCACCATCGCCGGCAAGGAGTTGCGTACCCTGTTCACCTCACCCCTGGCATGGCTGGTGCTCACCGTGGTGCAGGTCGTGCTCGGTTACGGCTTCCTGAAACGCCTCGACGATTTCATGCAGGTCCAGTCGCAACTGGCGCAAATGGCCAGTCCGCCGGGCATTACCGAACTGGTTGCCGCACCGACCTACGCCACCGCCGCGGCTATGCTGCTGTTCGCGGTGCCACTGCTGGCGATGCGCATGATCGCCGAGGAGCGCCGCAACCAGACGCTGACGCTGCTGTTGTCGGCGCCGGTGTCGATGACGGAAATCATCCTCGGCAAATTCACCGGACTGATGATTTTCCTGCTGATCATCATTGTGCTGGTGCTGGCGATGCCGCTGCTGCTCGCGACCGGCACCCGTCTCGACTTCGGCCTGCTCGCCGGACTGACGCTGGCGCTGCTGCTGCTCGCCGCCAGTTTCACCGCGGTCGGCCTGTATGCCTCCAGCCTGACTGCGCAACCAATGGCCGCAGCACTGCTCGGCTTCGGCATGCTGCTGGCGATGCTGTTCATGGGCGAGACCGCCGGCGACAGCCTGCGTGCCCGCGGCTGGCAGGTGCCGGCGGCATTTGCGCAGGTGTTCTCCCCGCTGAAAAATTTCGAACCGCTGGGCCGGGGCATCATCGACAGTTATGCCATCGTCTGTCCGCTGCTGCTGACAGCAGCCTTCCTGATACTCGCCATCCGCCGCCTCGACGGCCGGCGCCTGCGGGGGTAGAGCCTTGCGGATCACCGGCAGCCTGCGCTGGCAGCTCATCGTGCAGAGCGGAATATTCGTGGTGCTGCTGGCGCTGCTGGTCGCGCTGCTCGCCTGGGTCGCCCATGAATACCGCATGGAAAAAGATGTCACGCGCAGCGCGCGCAATTCGCTGTCGGCAGCCACCATCGGCGCGCTGCAGCAGATGCAGGGTCCGCTGCGCGTCACCGCCTATGCGGTGCGCCAGGATGCGAGCGGCGCCAACATCCACAAACTGATCGAAGAGCGGGTGCGCACCTACCAGCGCGCCAAGCGCGACCTCGAATTGCAGCTGATCGATCCGCGCGAACAGCCCAAGCTGGCGGCGGAAGCCGGCCTGCGCGCGCCCAGCACCATGGTCATCGAATACCAGCGGCGCACTGAACAGATTCCGCTCAACGAATTCAATGAACAGAATTTTGCCAATGCGCTGGTGCGCCTGCTGCGCGGCGCCAACAGCCTCGTGTTGTGGCTGGACGGCCACGGCGAGCGCAAACTCGACGGCCCTGCCAACCACGACCTCGGCAGTTTCGGCCAGCAGTTGCGCGAAAAAGGCTTCAGCATCAGCGGCATCAATCTCGGACTCGCGCAGGAAGTTCCGGCCAACGCAGCGCTGCTGGTGATCACCCAGCCGCAGGTCGACCTGCAGCCGGCCGAAGTGGAAAAACTGCTGAACTACACTGACCGCGGCGGCAACCTTCTGTGGCTGATCGACACCGAGCCGCTGCGCGGGCTGCAGCCGCTCGCCGAAAAACTCGGGCTGGTACTGACGCCGGGCACCGTCATCGATCCGGCACTGGCACCGCGCAGCGGTCCGCCGGTGTTTGCCGTCGCCGCGAATTACGCGCGGCACGTGGTGGTCGGCACACTGCAGTACAACACCCTGTTCCCTCATGCCCGGCAGATCGGCGCCGATGACGGCGCCGGCTGGCGCGTCACGCCGCTGATCGACGTCGCGCCGCGCGGCTGGGTGGAAACCGGCAAACTCGACGCCAAGTCGACCTTCGACAAGTCCCGCGATTTTCAGGGCCCGGTCAATATCGCCACCGCCTTCGAGCGCACGGTCGGCGACCGTGAGCAACGCGTGATCGTCGTCGGCACCGGGCATTTCCTGTCGAACAGTTTCATCGGCAACGGTGGCAACCTCGCGCTCGGCACCGGCATGTTTAACTGGCTGGCCGGCGAAGACACTCTGGCCACCATCGACCCGCGCCCTGCCGCCGACACCCGGCTCGACATCGACGGCACGCAGCTCTACCTGATCGCGTTTGTGGTGCTGCTGCTGCTGCCGCTGACCTTCGCCGTCACCGGCGGGGTGGTGTGGTGGCGCCGGCGCAACGCGACCTGACGCCGCCGGCATGAAGCGCGGCTGGCTGCTGAATGTGGTGTTGCTCGCCGCAGTTGCAGCGCTGGCGTATTTCGTCTGGCTGACACCTTCCCGTGATGAGCAGGCGAAACCAGCGCTGTCCACGCTGCAATCGGCACAGGTAAAACGCATCACGCTGGAACGTCCCGGCAAGCCGGCCGTCACCCTGGAACGGCAGGATGCGCAGTGGCTGATCACCGCACCGCTGCGCGCCCGCGCCGACGAATTCCAGGTGCTGCGCATGCTGACCATCCTCGAAGCACAGCCGAGCGCGCAACTGCCGGCGACCGATCTGGAACGTTTCGATCTGGATGCGCCCGCGGCGCTGCTGACCATTGATGACGTGGAGTACGCTTTCGGCGGCATCAATACTGTCACCCGCGAACAGTACGTGAGGCGCGGCGACACGGTGTACGTCGTCGCGCTGCGCCACGGTGCGGCGCTGCCGGCGAATGCACTTGCACTGATCCGCCGCGTGCTGTTGTCCGAGGAGGAACAACCCGTGGCTATTGCTTTGCCCGAATTCAGTCTCAGCCAGAAAGACGGACGCTGGACACTGACGCCGCCGGCGGACATCAGTCAGGACGATCTGCAGCGTTACGTCGATCAGTGGCGTCATGCGTCGGCCGCACAGGCCGAGCCTTATGACAAACGGCCGGCGCTGGCTGAAATTCGCATCACCCTGCGCGACGGCACGGCGCTGGACTTGGGCATCCTGCAACGCGCGCCGCAACTGCTGCTGTGGCGGCGCGATACCGGCTTGCAATACCTGTTTCTCGAGGCCGCGGGCCGGGCGCTATTGAGCAAGCCTGGAACACCACCCGCCATCGTTAAAAATAATTAATAAAAACAATGGCTTATAAGTTTAACTGTGCCTGAACTGCCCGAAGTCGAAACCACCCGCCGCGGCCTGGCATCCAGCGTGGAGCAGCAACACATCGTGCGCGCCGTGGTGCGCCATCGCGGCATGCGTCAGCCGGTGCCGCGCGGACTCGAACGCCGTCTTGCCGGTGCGCGCGTCGCTGCACTGTCGCGCCGCGGCAAGTATCTGCTGTTCGCCTGCGCACCGGTGGACGCTGCGCCGGGCGCATTGATCGTGCATCTCGGCATGTCCGGCCGGCTGTGGCTGGTCGATGCCGCGACGCCGCCGGAAAAACACGATCACTTCGACCTTGAATTCGGCAACGGCCGCATCGTCCGCCTGCGCGATCCGCGTCGTTTCGGCTTGGTGTTATGGCAATCCGGCGATCCGCTGCAGCATCCGTTGCTCGCGGCGATCGGACCGGAACCGCTGACGGCGGATTTTGACGGCGCAGTACTGCATCGCGCCATCCGCACACGCAGTACTGCGATCAAGCAGGTGATCATGGACAGCCACGTCGTCGCCGGCGTAGGCAATATCTACGCCAACGAAGCCTTGTTTCGCGCCGGCATCGATCCGCGCACTCCGGCGCAGCGCATCAGCCGCGCGCGCTGCGGTGCGCTTGCCAAAGAAATCAAGAAAACTTTAGCCGAAGCAATAAACGCCGGCGGCAGTTCACTGCGCGATTACGTCGGCAGCGACGGCATGGCGGGAAATTTCCAGAGCCACTTCTCGGTGTATGGCCGCGCCGGTGAACCCTGCATGCGTTGCGGTGCCATCATTCGCGAATTGCGTCAGGCGCAGCGCGCCACTTGCTACTGCCCGACCTGTCAGCGGCGCTGATATTTCAAAGCGTAATTCAGGGCGGCGTCAGGTCGCCTTCTGCGCCATCAACTGCTCGTATTTCTGCTGCAACTGCTCCCGCGTCTCCTCATATCCGGGATCCAGCGGGATGCAATCCACCGGACAGACCTTCTGGCACTGAGGCTCGTCAAAATGGCCGACGCATTCCGTGCATTTCTTCGGATCAATGACGTAGATTTCCTCGCCGGCGGAAATCGCCGCGTTCGGGCACTCCGGTTCGCAGACGTCGCAGTTGATGCACTCGTCGGTGATCATCAAGGCCATGATTTACCCATCGTCAGGCGCTCTTGATCTTGGCCTTGAGCCGATCGGCGATCACCGGCGACACGAATTGGGACACGTCGCCGCCCATCACTGAAATCTCGCGCACCAGGGTCGCTGACAGGAACATGTATTCCTCGCCCGGCGTCATGAACACGGTTTCGACTTCGGGGTGCATCTTGCGATTCATGCCCGCGAGCTGGAATTCGTAATCGAAATCGGATACGGCGCGCACACCACGCAGCACGACCAGCGCATCGTGCTCGCGCACGAATTGCATCAACAGCCCGGAGAATCCCTCGACCGAGACGTTTTTGACGTCTTTCAGGGCGTCCCGCGCCATGTCGATGCGTTCCGCCAGCGTGAACAACGGCCGTTTGGTGCGGCTGTCGGCCACCGCCAGCACGACGTGATCAAACAGCCGCGCGGCACGGCGCGCGAGGTCTTCGTGACCGAGGGTCATCGGATCAAAGGTTCCGGGATACACCGCTTTTTTATTCATCCTTGACTCGCATGTTCGGCCCGTTTCAACAGTTGATGGCTAACCTGTCCTGCACGCCCGCTTTTCACCACTTCCCACCCGTCGAGCACGGCCAGCGGCTGCGCGCGCTCACAATACACAAATCCGCCGGCCACCAGGCGCTGCGGCAAGCGCTGCAGCAGTTGTGGCCAGTGGTCACCGGCAAACGGCGGGTCGAGAAACACCACATGGTAGCGATCCTGATGATTCTTCAGGAATTCTAGCGCATCGGCACGCACCGCGGTCACTGTCGTCGCCGCCAGCGTTTCGCGGTTTTCCTGCAATGCGCGCCAGGCCGCAGCATCGTTTTCGACCAAGGTCACACGGCGTGCACCGCGGGATGCCGCCTCGAAACCCAGCGCACCGCTGCCGGCAAACAGGTCCAGACAATCCCTGCCGGTCAGATCCTGCCCCAGCCAGTTGAACAGGGTTTCGCGCACCCTGTCCGGCGTTGGGCGCAAACCGGGACGATCGGGAAAACGGATGCGGCGGCTGCGCCAACTGCCGCCGATGATGCGCACTTCGCAGTGTTTACGGGCGCTGCTGCTCATGAAAAATTCCGGAAACCGCTCAACGCGCGGCTGGCGCAGTCACCGTCTGGTCCTTGTCGGCACCAACCACCACCGTCACCAGTTTGTCCGGATCAACATGCCGCGCGAACGCGGTCTTGATGTCGGCGACCGTGACGCGCTCGATATTGGCAACAAAGTCCTCCAGATAACTGACCGGCAGGTTGTAGAAACCGATCACGGCGAGGTACTCATGGATCTTGCGGTTGCTGTCGATGCGCATCGGAAAGCCGCCGACAATGTTTTGTTTTGCCGCCAGCAATTCCTTTTCGGTCGGACCATTGCTGACAAAATCGCGCAGGGTCTTGCGCGTCACGGCCAACGCTTCGTCGGCCTGGTCGCGCCGCGTCTGCATGCCGATCACGAACGGGCCCGGCACCTGTCGCGGTGAAAAATAGCTGTACGCCGAATACGCCAGCCCGCGCTTCTGCCGCACCTCCTCGTTGATGCGCGACACAAATCCGCCGCCGCCAAGAATTTGATTGCCGACAAACAGCGGGAAATAATCCGGATCGCTGCGGCGGATACCCGGCGCGCCGATCAGGATATGGCTCTGCGTCGCGGGATGCGCCACCACGCGCGTGATCGCGCGCTCCAGCGGCAGCACCGGCGGCAATGCCGCTACTGCGCCCTTCGCCCGGGGCAGGCCGCGGGTCAACTGTTCGGCGATACCCTCGGCTTGCGTCCGCGTTACATCACCCATGATGGCGATCACCGCGCGCTCCGCCACATAATGCTGCTGATAAAATCCGAGCAGGTCGTCCCGGGTCATGGCGCCAACCGTGTCCACCTCACCGACCGAGCGCAAGGCATACGGGTGTTCGCGGAACACCAGCCGGTAGAACATGCGCCCGGCCTGGCTGTCTGGTTTCAGGTCCGCTTCTTTCAAGGCGCCGATCTGGCGGGCTTTTTCACGACTGAGTACCGCCGCCGGGAACGCCGGGGCACGCAGGAGGCGCGCCAGCAAATCCAGTGCCGGCAGGCGTTGCTGCGGATCGGACAGGGTGCGCAACGACAATCCGGCGCGGTCGGAATCGAAACGCCCGCCCAGCGCGGCGCCGATATCGGCGAAGCGGCGGGCGATGTCGTCTTCACCCAGTCCGTCCGCGCCCATGCGCAGCAGGCCGTTGGTCATCGCCGCCACACCCGCTTTTGCACTGATGTCGTAACCGGATCCGGCCGGGAAATCCACAGACACGTCGAGCATGGGCAGGCCGCGGTTGGCGACAAAAAAGACTTTGGCGCCGGATGACGTTTGCCATTGCTCGATGGGCAGGATGGCCAAAGCCTGCTGGGCCACGCACAACAACGCGGCGACAAGGACCGGTCTGAAGATGCTCAGCATATTAGTTGCCATGACGGACTCCCGTGGCTGCGGCGCGGCGCGGCGCGCCCTCCAGCGGCTGCGGATCGAGATAGGCCACGGTCAGCACATCGTCGATCAGGTATTTACGGGTGACTTCCCGCACCTGGTCTGCGGTCACCAGTTTCAGTTTCTCGATATACAGGTCAAGGTCGCGATACGAAAACCCGATGGTTTCCATTGAACCGATCTGCCGCGCCTGGAAAAACATCGAATCGCGCTGGAATACCTGCGCGGCAATGACCTGGGCTTTGACCCGGTTCAGTTCCTCGTCGGTGACGCCTTCGTCGACCACGCGTTTAACCTCGCGGCGCAAATTTTGTTCCAGTTGTTCCGCACTGCGCCCTGCCACCGGCGAACCGCTGAGATAAAAAAACGCCGGGCCGCGGCCGACGCCGTCATAGCTGGCACCTGCGGAGGTCGCGACCAGATCCGTTTTCACCAGCTTCTGCGGCAATCGGGCGGCGTCATTGCCGCTGAGGATGCTTTCCAGCATATCCAGCGCGTACGGCTCCCAGTCGGTGGCCGGTTTTTTCAGGCCCGGAACGCGGTACGCCATCAGCACGTACGGCAGTTCTGCGGGCGCCTTGACCGTCAGACGCTTCAGCCCTAACTGCGGCGGCTCGTCCTGCGGTTTGCGCGGCGGCAGCGTCTTGCGCGGCAGCGCGCCGAAATACTGCTCGGCCAGCGCAAATACTTCAGCCGGCGCCACATCGCCGACCACCACCACGGTGGCATTGTTCGGCGCGTACCACTCGTCGTAGAACACGCGGGTATCGGCAACACTCAGGTGTTCAAGGTCGCTCATCCAGCCGATGATCGGATTACGGTATGGATGCGCAGCCAGCGCGGTCGCCATCAGCCGCTCATAAACCATGGCGTGCGGGCGGTCGTCGGTGCGCAGGCGCCGTTCCTCCATCACCACTTTCAGTTCCTTGGCGAATTCCTCCGGCGACAGCACCAGATTCGCCATGCGATCCGCTTCCAGCCGGAACGACAGCGGCAGCGCGGATTTGTGCAGCGTCTGGAAATAACCGGTGTAATCGCGGCTGGTGAACGCGTTGTCACGGCCGCCGGCGGAGGAAATCAGCCTTGAAAATTCGCCGGGTGCCACGGTCTTCGTGCCTTTGAACATCATGTGCTCCAGCACATGCGCAACACCGGTGACGCCGTTCTGCTCGTCGATGCTGCCGATGCGGTACCACACCATGCTCACCACCACCGGCGCGCGCCGGTCGGGCTTGACGACCACGCGCAATCCGTTGGCCAACTCGCGCACCGCGACCTCGTCGGCAGGCTGTGCGGCGGATGCGCCACCCGGCAGCAACAGCCACGCGGCAACGAACATGCTGAAAAACTTGATTACTGGATTCATGGTTTCCCGTCAGTTAATCAGGTCGGCGACCTGAAAAGACTTAGTCAAACAAGGCTTTATCAAGCCTGCGGATTGCTGCGGCTGTGCAGCGCCCTGTTAGAATTGTAACTGCCTCAATGGCATCTCACTTAATTTCTATTTTTCAATTTCCACTTTTGCGCAGCGCCGGAAATGCGCTGCCGGGGTCAGACCGCCAAATCCATGTTTGGTTTCCTTAAAAAACCCGATCCCGCCGATGCTGCCGCACCCGCCACGGGCTGGCTGGCGCGTCTGCAACAGGGGCTCAGCAAAAGCCGCGTCCAGCTCGGCGAGCGTCTGGGCGGGCTGTTTGGTGCCGGCCGCAAGCTCGACGAAGGGTTTTACGAAGAACTGGAGACCGTGCTGCTGACGGCCGATGTCGGCGTCGCCGCGACCACACATCTGCTGGAAAAATTGCGCAGCCGTGCCAGGCGCGAACGCTACAGCGAAGCGGCACAATTACGCAGCGCCCTGCGCGAAGCCCTGCTCGACCTGCTTCAAGTCGCCGCGCGACCGCTGGATGTCGACAGCCACCGCCCGTTTGTGATTATGCTCGCCGGAGTCAACGGCGCCGGCAAAACCACGTCCATCGGCAAACTCGCGCATTATTTCCAGGCCCAGGGCAAATCCGTGCTGCTCGCCGCCGGCGACACCTTCCGCGCCGCGGCGCGCGAGCAACTCGAGGCATGGGGTGAACGCAACAATGTCACGGTGATCTCACAGGAGTCCGGTGATGCCGCTGCGGTGATCTTCGATGCAGTCAACGCCGCAAAAGCCCGCGGCATCGACATCGTGCTCGCCGATACCGCCGGCCGGCTGCCGACACAGCTGCACCTGATGGAAGAAATCAGCAAGGTGAAACGCGTGATCGACAAGGCGCTGCCCGGCGCGCCGCACGAAGTGATGCTGGTGCTCGACGCCAATACCGGCCAGAACGCGCTGGCACAGTTGACCGCGTTTGATGCCGCGATCGGGGTCACCGGACTCACATTGACCAAACTCGACGGCACGGCGCGGGGCGGCGTGATCGCCGCCATCGCTCACAGCCGCGCCGGCGGCAAATCCATACCCGTGCGTTTTATCGGCGTCGGCGAAGGATTGGACGACCTGCGCCCTTTTATCGCCGAAGATTTTGTTGCCGCACTGCTCGATTCGTGACCCGCATCACATGACCGATATCGCGTGACCGACATCGTCCTCAGCAAGGTCTACAAGCGGTATGCCGGCGGCCACGAGGCGCTGGCGGATGTCACCTTGAACATCGCAACCGGCGAAATGGTGTTCATCACCGGCCATTCCGGCGCCGGCAAAAGCACTTTGCTGAAACTGATGGCCGCCATCGAACGGCCCAGCGCAGGGTCGGTCATCGTCAACGGCCAGAACATCGGTGCGTTGCGCGCGCAAGGCATCCCCTTCCTGCGCCGCAACTTCGGACTGGTGTTCCAGGACCACAAGCTGCTGTTCGACCGCAGCGTGTTCGACAATGTGATGCTGCCGCTGGACATTACCGGTTTCGACCGCCGTGAGGGCGCGGGCCGCGCCCGCGCCGCACTCGACAAGGTCGGCCTGCTGCACAAGGAAAAAGCGCACCCGATCACGCTGTCTGGCGGCGAGCAGCAGCGGCTGTGCATCGCGCGTGCCATCGTGCACCGGCCGGCGATCCTGCTCGCTGACGAACCCACCGGCAATCTCGATGCCGATTACGCCGCCGGCATCGGTGACCTGTTTCGCGATTTCAACCAGGTCGGCGTGACTGTGGTGCTGGCGACCCACGACATGCAGCTCGCGGCGCGGCTGCAGCCGCGGCTGATCGAAATCCGCGGCGGCAGGGTCGTGTCATGAAAAACTGGCTCGCCGCGCACCGTCGCGCCTGCACCGGCACCCTGGCCCGACTCACCAGCGCGCCGCTGGCCAGCCTGTTCAACATCGCGGTCATCGGTACCGCGCTGGCACTGCCGCTGGGGTTTTATGTGCTGCTCGCCAACCTGCAGGGACTGGCCCGCGATTTTTCGCCGCAGCCGCAGCTCAGTGTGTTTCTGGCACAGGATGCGGCGGCCGGCGATGCGCGCGCCATCGAGCAACGGCTGAAATCACAGGCCGGTCTCGCCGGTTTCCGTTTTGTACCGCGCGCCCAGGCACTGGAGACACTGAAGTCGCGCGCCGGCCTCGCCGATGTCATTGCCGGATTGCCCAATAATCCCTTGCCTGACGCTTTTGTGGTCACTGCGGCCGCAAGCGACGCCGCGGCACTGGAAACACTGCGCGCCGAATTCGCAGGCTGGCCCAGGGTGGCCGAAGTGCATGTCGACTCGGACTGGGCGCGGCGCCTCGACAGCCTGCTCGCGCTTGGTCGTTATGCGGTGCTGATGCTGGCCGCAGCGCTGGCGCTGGCGCTGGTGGCGATCACTTTCAACACCATCCGCCTGCAGATCCTCACCCAGCGCGATGAAATCGAAGTCGCCAAGCTGATCGGGGCCACCGACGGCTGGATCCGCCGGCCGTTTCTGTACTTCGGCGGCATCCTCGGCGCCGCCGGCGGTGCCGCGGCCTGGCTGATGATCTGGATCGCCCTGCTGGTGTTCAACGCGCAGTTGCAGCCACTGGCCGCGCTCTACGGCATTCCGCTGCAACTGGGGCACTTGACCGCCAGCGACAGTCTGGCGGCGCTGCTGTTTGCCGCCACACTCGGCTGGTTCGGTGCCTGGTTATCGGTGCGGCGTCATCTGCACGCTTACAATCCATAATAACCATTTGTTTTTATTGCTATTTTTGTAATGCTGTGGAGCGATAGATTTAAGTGACTCTTTATCGCCGTTCTTCAGACCCCCATCCTCAAGCAAAAAAGCGCCACCATCAAGCGAAGGTGGGGCTTTTTGACTGTTAAATCGTTTAGAGAAATGTAGCCCCCTTGAACTCACCCACAAAATGAATTATTTGTGAGCGAATGCTTACATCTTCGCTGATCCAAGCCCCTTTTGGTGGAAATCCCAATCGGGACCGTCAGCTCTGGAGTAGCTCAGGGCGCTTGGTCAAATGTAGCAAGGACCAGGAATGCCCGGAAGTTTAGGGAACAGCGTCTCATCGACTTCTACACCAAGCCCTGGCTTTTCGTTAGGTTCAACAAAGCCATCCACCAAGGTCGGACCACCATGGACTAATTCGTCCCGGAATGGATTAAAGGCAGCGCAGTCGCTTTCATACACGAGCGCGTTGGATGTGGAACAAAGTAGGTGCAAACAGGCAGCCCCATCAATTCCACTCATTCCGGTATGTGGTGCAAATGACCGCCGGAAAGCTGAGGCAAGATCAGCGATTCTCTTGCATTCCGTGATTCCCCCAGATTTACAGGGATCTGGTTGAACAATATCCACCGCAGACCGCTCAAGTAATTCCCGGGCCTGGTAGCGGGTAAAGTGATTTTCGCCACCAGCCAATGGAATTCGCGTCGATGCATTGATGCGCGAGTAATCAGCCAGATTGTCGGGTGTAAATGGCTCTTCAAGCCAGAAGACACCACACTCCTCCAAAGTGGGAATTACACGCTGCGCATCCAAGTAGGTGTAGCGGGTATTCACATCAACCATGATGTCGATCGAAGCCGGAAGATGCTTTCGAATATATTTAACCCGCTCGATATCTCGCTCGACAGAATCACCCAATCGAAGCTTCAACGCCGTCCATCCCGCGGAAACAAACTTTTGGGCTTCCTCCAAAAGCTGGGGTGGCGGTTGGTAGCCGAGGCAGACCCCGCCGGCGTAAGCCCGTATCTTTTTGCGAATTCCACCAAGCAAGCTGTATACGGGCTGATTTAAAGCCTTGCCGCGCGCATCCCACAGGGCAATATCGACTCCAGAGAGGGCCTTAAAGAACGACCAACCAGGACCATGAGTCTGTCCCTGCTTGACATAGACCTTCTGCCATATTTCCTCCACCGCCATGGCATCCTGCCCGACAACTATCGGCGCCAGATTGAAATTCACGATGTCGGCAACAACTGTTGGGGCAAGCGCATGATGCGCCTCCCCATACCCGACTATTCCGTCCTCTGTTTTTACCCGAACGATTACCATGTCTTTTTTCACCGGCTGTCCGCTGCCTCTACGCGGTGCATTTTCCAGCTTAAAAGAAAGCGGTATGCCTGTAACTTCTGTAATTTTCATAGTCTTACCGGTAATCGACGCTTGATTTGTTAGTCTGCTTTAGCACCAGCTTGCTTAACCACCTTACCCCAGGTTTCGATTTCACGAGCCAGGTCTTTCCCGAATTGCTCTGGGCTCCCAGTCGTAATTTCAAACCCCTGATCCGCTAAGCGTTGACGAAGGCTGGAGTCACGCATCCCCTTTGTGAAGGCATCGTTTAATGTCGTAACAATGTTTTTGGGAAGTCCAGCCGGCCCAAGAATTCCATACCAGGTGTTGACGACAAAGCCTTTAAGGCCCGCTTCGTCCATGGTCGGCAGATCAGCAATCAGGGGCGAGCGATTGGGACTTGTCACCCCCAATCCGCGAAGCTTTTTGGCTTGCATTAATGGAATAGACGAATGAACGCCGATAAACATCATCTGGATCTGCCCCGTCATCAAGTCTGTTGTTGCAGGACCACTGCCTTTGTAGGGCACATGGACAACCTTTATTCCAGCCGCCAGATTGAAGTATTCACCCGTCAAATGGGAAGTGGTCCCACTACCTCCCGAGCCAAAATTCAATTGCCCAGGTTTCGATTTGGCTAAAGCAATAAATTCCTTAAGGTTTTTCGCAGGCACTGATGGATGTGTGACAAGTGCCAGCGGCGCCGTGACCAACATGATAATCGGCGTGAAATCTTTTACTGGATCATATGGCAGCTTTGGATAAATGCTGGGAGCGATTGCGTGGGAACTGGGGCTACCCACAACAAGCGTATATCCATCCGGTTTGGCTCGAGCCACAAAATCTGTGCCCAACGTGTTACCGGCACCCCCGCGATTTTCGACAATCACATTTTGAGAAATCTGGCCGGTTAGTACATGAGCTGCTTGGCGCCCAATAATATCCGTTGGCCCACCGGCTGGAGCGGGAACAACCAATGTTATGGGGCGTGTCGGATAATTTTGTGCAAGTGCTGAGCATGAAGCGATGGCTGACAATACAATTAAAAGAATTTTCACACTACCCTCCACAGGGAATGATTGATATTCAAGAATCAATTCTTAGAGAATCTTATTGCTAACTCGTTAATATCCCGCATTTTCTCGAGGTCCCAAACTGAATCACAAACTTTCTTTGCTGATCCTTTCGACAAATGTTTCGCGGTCAATGCCTTAAACTTTTCTTCTAAGTCTTTATCAGACAATGGATTTTGAGGATCGCCCCGTCGGTAATCAACGCGGCACGAGAGCCGCTTGCCAGCTACCGTCAATACCTCAACAATCGAGGGCATTTTCTCTGGATAAAGATGATCAAGACTGGGATCATGCTCAATCCTGACGATCTTTGAAATCGCCCTTACTTCGGGATCAGAAGACATTTTCTGCCGTTTTGGCAAAAGGTCCCCGAATTTCAAGGCTGTTGCGAGAATATTCTGACCACTGAATTGAGTGTCCAGGGGACTTAGCTTTGCCCCGGCCTTATCCCCGATGCGAGTTGCCACCTTACGCGTTGCCCGCACCTTAATCTCCTTAACGTTCTTGGGAGTTAAGCCATATTCCGCGCGCAGTTTCAGCAAAGCCTCAATGGCTGGGTGCGACCACGCAATCGCTGCAAATTTGTGATCTTTCAGACCGCACCTGGTGATTCTGAAAGGTTTTCCAAGACCGTCCAGCAAGGTCTCAACCGTGGCGCTTGACTCCAACTGCGGCCACAGACCACCGGGAGCTTCAAGAACACCAGCAGGACCAGTAAATCCTCTTTTGGCCAATAATGCAGCCATGACACCACTTTGTGCCGCAAAGGAATTCAAGGCATCTTTTGTCATGCTTATTGGAAGGTTGTAAGCAATGGCAAGGGAAACGTTGTGAGAACCCGATATCGACACCGCTTCGGCCAACCGGGATTGGTTGAGCCGCAATAGATATCCAGCAACAAGTGGAGTTGCGAATTGGCCCAATGTTGCAGTGCCAGCCCACCCTTTTCTTGTATTCCCAGTGATTTCCGCAAACTTCATGCAGATTTCATATCCGATAACGATGGCGGTAAGAACGTCTTTACCGCTTGAACGCATTTTCTGTCCGACGGCCAGCGCCGGAGGAATCGTCATTTCGCAGGGATGGGCGTGATCAAGGGAATGGTACATATCGATCAAATCCAACGCTCGCAAAGCAATTCCATTAGCAAGGGTTGCATTTACAACTGATGTTTTTTTATCAGTCAGCAACAGATGTGCATCTTTTGACCCCCCAAGATCTTCCGATACGGCGCGAGCAATTCTCGCTGAGGGTTCGTTCCATCCGCCCGCGATACATGCGAGGGAGTCCAGCAAAAACCGCTTGGCTGCGTGAATGGCCTCGGGACTTACATTTTTATAGTTGGTCTTACTGACAAACGAGGCCAAACCGTCTCGGGCATTATTGAAATTCATGTCCCCCCCCCTATCATTGAAATCCCTCCCATAAAAATACTTCGGAGCTATCGGAGGGTGATTTCAGCCCTTCTTGATGACACCAGCTTTAATGAGCTGCTTAACCCGTTCTGCTTCCTTCTTCATAAAACGGCCGAATTCTTCAGGTGTTCCACCTTGAATGTCGACGTCGTTCTCTTCAAGGCGTTTTTTGACATCGGGCATCGCGAGGACTTTGTTGGATGCCGTGTTTAGCTTATCGATGATAGCGCGCGGTGTTTTTGCAGGGGCAGCCATGCCAAACCAGGTAACAGCCTCGGCGTCCTTGATGCCGAATTCAGCAAGTGTCGGAACCTCCGGCAGCCCTTGGCTGCGTTTTGCACTTGCCACCGCAAGAATTTTGACCCGACCTGCCTTAACCTGCCCGTCTGAAGAAACCTTCGTTGTGTACATCAACTGAATCTGCCCGCTCACTAAGTCCAATAGCGCTGGAGCGGTTCCCTTGTATGGGATGTGGATGACATTTACACCGGTTGCTCCCTGAAACAGAGCCAGTCCAATGTGAAGGCTGCTTCCATTGCCCGACGATCCCCATGCGTACTTACCGGGGTTCGCCTTAAGTGTCGCGATAAGCTCCTTCGGGGTTTTAGCGGGAAACGAGGGATGCGCTGCAACTATTAAGGGGGTGTATCCAAAATAAACGATAGGAGCAAAATCATCCAGGCTGTATGGAGCTTTCATTGCCATCAATGGCGCATTGATGTTCGGCGCCGGATTGGTAAACAGCAGGGTATAACCGTCGGGTTGTGCGATAGAAACAATCTCAGCTCCGATTAGACCGCCGGCACCGCCACGGTTATCAACTATGAATTGCTGTCCCAGCATTTCCGACAACTTGCCTGCCATTAATCGGGCCACGATATCGTTAGACGCACCTGGCGTGAACGTCACGATCCAGCGTACCGATTTCGCAGGGTAGTCTTTGGCCGCGTTCTGCCCGAATACCGGTATTGCAAACAGACTAATGAATGCAAATGTAAGGGCTTGATTTAGCAGTTTCATATACTCCTCCTTGCTGTAATTTCAATTATTAAATTAATTAATCTTTAGATCAGCGATCAAGCGCGCGGGACGACCATCCGCGTGGGAAATCGCCCGGGTAATCGCTTGCGTCGCACCAAATGTCGGAATGACAACTGAATGTTTCCCGGGGCCGCCTACGACAGCGATCAACAAATCCTCCGGCCGCTTAAAAATGGGGATGAGCAAATCCAGTGGCGCATCGCCATACTTGCGACGAAAACGGTTGTCTATGTTCTCTTGAGAGAACTCCCCCAGCGGTACACGAGCGTGCTCAAACAAGTATTCCCGTACCTCTTTTTTTCCATACCCGTCCCCGAACACTGTTTTCGCGTGCTCCGGCCCAAAGACAACCAGTGGCTGCGGATAGGTCCCTTCTTGATAGTTGTAAATATCATTATTGCCGGTTGTTCTCATCGTTCCAGCAACCATTTTTAGAATACCAATGCCTGTGCTACTGGCATGGTCGTTAACATTGTGCGGAGGCTCCGCGCCAACAACGGTCACGGTGCTTGTGTTTTGATCAAACCCTCGCTCAACGCTTAAGGAAGACCACGGATTTTCCGCTTCATTCTCTGCGACGCAAAAACTGAATTTTGAAGGGGCGCCTAAAGTCGCCATATCGCCGGCACCCGGATATCCCCCGCCGATATTCATGAGCGTTAAGCGAATGGCACGTCCTATGGTGGAATTAGCCTGCCAGCCTTGACCAAATGCGTTAATTCCGGCGTTGATATTCAGTTCACGCGCTATAGGCCCATTCACGATCAGCAAGGGTGCGCAAGGATGTGTTGTCGCCTGTAGCGCGTAGAGGTTGAAAGCGGGATCGCATATGGCCTCGACAGTAGCCATAATCACCGGAAAATATTCGGGCTCACAACCCGCCATCACCGCATTAACTGCAAGTCGAATCGGAGTGGCTTCACCATATCTTGGTGCAACCTTCCCAATGGGAATATCCCAGGGGCGATCACAGTAGGACAGCATCTCACGAACCCGGTCGGCGGTTGGAGGAATAATGGGCAGACCGTCACTCCAGCCTCGATCCTGAAATAATCTGTTGACCTTCTTGAGGTCGTTCTCGGAACGAACAGTCGAATTTGGCTGCTGAATCCATGCCTCAAGTGAACTCATTTGGATATCTGCCTGATCAACGCAAGCAATTGCGGGTTGGCTGCATCAACGCGGGTTTTGACCGCGGCCATATCCAATCCCCCGAGGGGGTGCGGTATAACAATTAACGCAAGATCGGGCACCCCAAACACTTTTGCTTGGATTTTAGCGAGCTTCACGAAGGGTTCCGAGCAAATAACAGCCGCGGAGACTCCACGCTTTCGCATTTCACACATGTCGTGGACACTCCACGACGTGCATGACCCTCAATCGGCCATGGCGCTAAGAACGAGATCCGACTCGCGCGCCAATTGGTCAAGAATTTCGGCCTTTGCAGGAATTGCGACACTGCCTTTCCGGATCGATGTAACCGACTTGACCTTCATCGCAATGGCGACATTTTCAGCCAACATCCGGAGCAGATGATCGGCATTCGCCTTGCTGTTATCAAGCAGGCCAATTCGCAAAGCATCAACGTCGGGCTTGCGCTGTTGAGCATTTACAACTTCTGGCTCGGCAGCGGGTGCCTCTGGAACAAGCAGTATCAATTCATCGCTCATTTTGAATGTCCTATTTGTGTTAGTGCCAGCCCAAGTATTCATTGATACCGCGACCCATAATCCACTCCTGATCGACTTTGGAAATCCATGGAAGCTCCTCAGTAAACAAGGTGATGCATTGTCGATAGGTGCAAGGGAGCCGTGAAAGATCCGATCCCCAAAACATCCGTTTAGGTCCGAATGCCTCATAAGTTCGCTTGATGTACTGATGTGTATTTCGATACGGGTAAGGGTCGCTGGTGAATACGGGAATTGCACTGGCTTTCACTGCCACATTGGCATGACGTGAAAGCACAAGCATTTTTTCAAAACCCTCGAATGCCGGCTGATCCTTGCCCGATCCTGTGAGTCCCATATGATCTACCACAAGCTTTAAATTGGGGTGCCGCTCAGCGATTCGGTCTGCGTGATCCATGAGATCGTAAGGAAAGAGGGCCATGACCGGAATCCCCACTTTCTCGGCCGCCACCCAGAACCAGTCCATTCGTCCGGCAAGAAGTGGTTCTTGAAGCAATGGATTGCTGAAAATGAATCTCACACCGAGCATTCCCGGCTGCTGGGTCCAGGATTCAAAAACCTTGCGTGCTTCGGGTGCGTCAGTATCTAATCGCCCCATGATTCGAAATCGTTCAGGGTGCTGGAGAAATCCCTCGTTCGCGAGATCATTGCGATCGCCTTCCCATGACGGCGGAACAAGAATGACGCGCCCCACTCCTGCAGCATCCATTTCCCGCATCAGCTCATCGGTGCCCAGCGGAACAGGACGTTGCGCTGCAGTTCGTTTAGGCCAAGGACGGCCCGGAGTGTCCGCCCCCCAGATGTGCACTTGAGCGTCAGTAATCTTCAATTGAGGTTCCTCGAGTCTTTATATGACACCAGCGTTTGCAAGCGCTTCAATTGCTAGATCATCCAGATTCAAAACATTACGGAGAACTTCTTGCGTATGCTCGCCCAGCTGCGGAGGAACTCTTTCGTAGGTTGGCGGGGTCACTGAAAGGCGCGCAGGATTGGCAAGCATAGACACCCTTCCTCCCCGCGGATGGTCTACTTCGACCCTCATACCTCGCGACTTTATGTGAGGATCATCAAAGACTTGCTTGATGTTGTTAATCGGACCACAAGGAACGCCTATGCTTGTGAGCGTATCAATCCAGTGCGCTACCGGTTTTTCCCGGAATTTCGCTTGAATAATTGGCACAAGTTCATCGCGATTTTTGACGCGGCTTACATTGGTGCGGAATCGCTCATCAGCCGGAAGAGCCGCCACGCCGAGGGTCTGACATAACTTTGAAAACTGGGTGTCGTTTCCAACCGCTACAACCATTTGACCATCTGCCGCATTGAAAACCTGATAGGGAACAATGCTCGGGTGCGCAGTACCCATGCGCTTAGGAACGATCCCGCCAACCAGATAGTTCATATTGATGTGGGAAATTGTTGCAATAGCAACATCAAGAAGCGACATGTCAATGTGCTGGCCTTCGCCGCTCTTGTCTCGATGGGCAAGTGCTGCCATAACCGCAAAACTCGAATAAATTCCTGTGATCACATCACAAATCGCGAGGCCAACCTTCGCCGGCCCACCACCTGGCAAGTCATCACGCTCACCGGTGATGCTCATGAGCCCGCTCATTGCCTGAAAAATGTAGTCATAACCAGGGCGATTTCGATATGGGCCCGTCTGCCCAAAGCCGGTGATCGAGCAGTAAACGATGTCGGGCTTAACAGCCTTGATGCTCGCGTAATCAAGGCCATAACGCTTCAAATCACCAACTTTGTAGTTTTCAATCAACACATCGGATTGGGCAGCAAGCTGTTTAATCAGGTCCTGCCCAAGGGGTTTTGAAATATCGATTGTGACCGATCGCTTTCCCCGGTTTATCGACATGTAGTAAGCAGAGTCTTCCGTTTGTGTACCGTCCGCTCGTTTAAGGTACGGCGGGAATGTTCTCGTCTCGTCCCCGTGATGTGGACGTTCAATCTTGATTACGTCTGCACCAAAGTCAGCGAGGTTCTGCGCCAAAAATGGCCCTGCAAGTACGCGACTCATATCAAGAACGCGAAGATGTTCAAGTGCTTTAGACATGGAGATTTTTTCTTAAGTTCGGTTTATGCGATCGTGATTGTCTTAATGGGCAATTGCAGAGCGATCAGCTGCCCGTGAAATTTGGCTTTCTCTTTTCCTGGAACGCAGTGACGGCTTCCTGGTGATCTGCCCCCATATTGGTAATTGCCTCATAGGCCAGAGATGCGTCCATGATGGAGTGGGCCAACTGGCGCAGGGGTATGTTCGTGCAAGTCTTGGTCCATTTGATTGCTTTGGTTGAGCCAGCAGCCAATTTGGCAGTCAGCGTATTTACCTTTTCATCAAGCTTGTCACGAGGCACTGCGTGATTGATAAGTCCAATGCGCTCAGCCTCCACTGCAGTAAGCATGTCACCAGTCAGCAAGTACTCCTTTGCCCTCGCAAAACCAACGAGTTGCGGCCAGATGACTGCGCCGCCATCCCCAGCCACATAGCCCATCTTCACGTGCGGGTCACCAAATCGGGCGTCGTCTACAGAAATGATGATGTCGCATAGCAGGGCCAAGGTCGCGCCCAGCCCAATGCAATCACCATTTACGCGGGCGATGATCGGCTTTTCAAGATCCAGCAACCCGAAGATCATCTTCTTCATCTCCAGATTTTTCCGGTTAAAGAGCTCTGGATCGTCAATCCGCTTTTGCATCATCGGGATGTCGCCACCCGCCGAAAATACGTTTCCTGCTCCAGTTAAAACAATTACATCGGATTCGTGATCGACCTGGACATCATAGAAAATTCGCGAAAATTCGTTATGCAGGTCAAAGTGAATCGGATTCATCGGGGGACGATTTATTTTTAAAGTCAGAACCCGCCCATTACGCTGAATATCGAGATGCTTATAGCTTGAGTAATCCACAAAATTTCCCTTGAAATATTTCAAAAGAATAGCATTCGCCCACTATTCTTAGTAAGAATAAAATGGAAGAAGATATAACCAAACGGAATAGATACACATGAATCTTCGACAATGTCGCTATATCGTTGAGATTGCTCAAAACGACCTCAATATTTCCAAAGCCTCCCAATCGTTACATACCTCTCAGCCAGGCATCAGCAAGCAGGTTCGGATGTTGGAGATTGAGCTTGGGCTCGACATCTTTGTGCGTGCTGGAAACAGACTATCCGGAATTACTGCTGATGGTGAACGGATCGTTGCTTATGCCCATCGCGCGTTGGAGGAAATCAAAAATATTGAATCCGTTGCCCAGGAGCGACGCCAACCCAATGTTGGAACACTCGTTATCGCAACCACGCATACCCAGGCGCGGTATGTGCTACCCGAGGTGATGAAGTTGTTTGCGGACTGCCACCCAAAAGTAAAGATGATCATCCGCCATGGGAATCCGGAGCAAATTACGGGGATGGTTGCATCTGGGGAGGCTGATATAGGCGTTACAACGGATGCTCCCGCAGACAAAGGGGGAATCCTCGTGGTGCCATGGCGTCAATTTGACCGTGTAGTCATTGTTCCGCGCAAACATAAACTGGTGCAACAGGCCAGAATTTCACTAAAAAGTCTCGCTCAATTCCCTTTGATAACCTATGAGCCGCAATTCACCGGTCGCAGGGAGTTGATACACGCCTTTGAAAGGGAGGGGTTGAATCCCACGCTGCTGGTGAGTGCAATTGATGCCGACGTTATAAAAACATGCGTTGAACAATTACTCGGTATTGCAGTACTTTCGGAAGTTACTTACAACCCAAAAAAAGACACTGGCCTTCGTGCAATATCCGCAAAGCACTTGTTCCCGCCATCGGTCACAAGTTTGCTAATCAATCGCAAACGCCATTTACAAAAATACGTTTACGACTTTATCCAAATGTGTTCGCCGGCATGGAGTAAATCGCGCTTACAAAGTTCCAGCATTAATTCTGGACATTCAGCGTGAATTGATTTTTCTCGGGTATTCTTTATGAGGTTTCCTTATTATTCAAATAAGGTTGCCTGATATCCTGGCACTAAACAGCGCTCCTTTTGCTCGAATCGCTTCCGTGAATAAGTTATGCCGATAAGGGGTGGTCGAGATGAGTGCTGCCAAAGCCCAAATATACGGCGACGTCATCCAGACGCCCCAGGAGCATCAATGCCCGTTCTTGTCGCTTTGGGCAAAATATCGCGGAGTATTAATCGGACGCGCATGAAACCACCCACACCTTACGGACGGCAAGGTGATCATTACAAGTCGGGTTGTGACACTCCGGGAGGCACTGGGTTTAGCGGAACCCTTGGACACCCTGTACAGGCCTAGTGACAAGTGCGCCGGTCACAACATTCTGCTGGCGCGCTGGGAAATGAGGGGATTAGAGCCGGCCGCCCGCATCTCCGACAATGATGGGATTAGGGCCGGGGAAAAGAGCGCCTTAAGCGGCGTCTATATCCTCCAGAAGTAACCCCTTCAGGTTGAGGTTTATTATCGCGCTACACAGCCGTAATAATACAAATATTTAAATATAATCAATAACTTAATTAATTCCAAGGCTTCATCTTAATCTGTCGTTTTTAACAATTCAGTTTGTCGATCCACAGCCCCTCAAAAGGGAACTCCAGCCCTCATTGGCACTCTTACACTTGGAGTGCTAGACTTCTTTTCATGAGGAACACCACCATGAGCGGCATCGCATTACCGATGATTTCGGCGACCGGGAGCCTGGAAAGTTACGTCCAGACCATCAACCGTTTTCCGCTGCTGACCCAAGAGCAGGAGACCGAGTACGCGCGGCGCCTCCGCGACAGCGACGATATCGATGCCGCCCGGCACCTGGTGCTGTCACATCTGCGCCTTGTGGTATCAATCGCGCGCGGCTATGTCGGCTACGGCCTGCCGCAGGCCGACCTGATCCAGGAAGGCAACATCGGCCTGATGAAGGCGGTTAAACGTTTTGATCCGGAGCGCGGTGTGCGCCTGGTGTCGTTCGCGATGCACTGGATCCGCGCCGAAATCCACGAATTCGTGCTGCGCAACTGGCGGCTGGTGAAAATCGCCACCACCAAGGCGCAACGCAAACTGTTTTTCAACCTGCGCAGCATGAAGCAGGGTTTGGGCACGCTGGGTGCGAAAGAAGTACAGGAAGTCGCACGCAAACTTGGCGTCAAACCCGAGGAAGTCGTGGAAATGGAAACCCGGCTCGGCGGCCAGGACATGGCGCTGGAACCGGCCGGCGACGATGAGCACGAACAGTACGCGCCCATTGCCTACCTCGCGGCGGACAATGCCGAACCGGGCGCACTGCTGGAAACCGCGCAGACCGCACGCCTGCGCAGCGCCGGTCTGGGAAAAGCCCTGGCCAGCCTTGATGCGCGCAGCCGGCGCATCATCGAGGCGCGCTGGCTGACTGAACAGGAATCACTGACGCTGCATGATCTGGCCGCGGAATTCGGTGTCTCCGCCGAACGCATCCGGCAGATCGAAGCCAAGGCGCTGGGCAAAATGAAAGGCCTGATCGCAACCGCCTGAACGGCTTGGATGTTTTTAAAATCGCTGTCAAAAAAAGCCCCGGCATGACCGGGGTTTTTTAATTCTGCTTGATTCAGTTACTGGATTTATTTCTGGATTTATTTCAGCAACTGGCGGATATCCTGCAGCAGCGCCGGCGCGCCGATGCCGTATTGCGCGAACAGGCGCAGCCGGCCTTCAGCGTCGAGGATGTAGGTGCCGGCGGAATGATCCATGGTGTAGCCGCCGTTGGGCAGATTCTGTTTCTGGTAAAAAATCTTGAACTCTTTGGCGGTGCGCGCAACATCTTCGGCGCTGCCGCTCAGGCCGAGGAAGGCCGGATGGAATGCCGGCACATAACGTTTCAGCACCTCCGCCGTATCGCGTTCGGGATCCACGGTCACGAACAGCACCTGCAGGCGATCGGCATCCTTGCCCAATTCCTTCATCACCACTGCCATCTCGCCCAGCGTGGTCGGACAGACATCGGGGCAATGGGTGAAACCGAAAAACACCGTGACCACCTTGCCCTTGAAATCGGCCAGCGTGCGACGCTGTCCGTTGTGGTCGGTCAGCGCAAAATCCTTGCCGAAGGAGGCACCGGTGACATCGGTCAGCTTGAAGCGCGGCGCTTCGGCTTTTTCCGTACAAGCGGTCGCCGAAAGCAGGCCGGCGATGACGATCAAGGCCGCAGAGTAACGTTGCAGATGAAACATCAGGCGGGGTTCAGAAAAAAAGCTGCAGGTAATGATCGATCAGCAGCGCAGCAAAAATGAGTGTGAGGTACAGAATCGAAAAGCGGAAGGTGCGCCGCGCCAGTTCATCGCTGTAATCGGTATAGATTTTCACCGCATAAGCCATGAACACCGCACCCAGTGCCAGTGCCGCAACGAGGTAAGGCATTCCGCTCAGCCGGGTCACGAAGGGCAGCGTCGAACACGCCAGCAGGATGATGGTGTAGAGCAACACATGCAGCCGCGTGAACTTGTCGCCGTGCGTCACCGGCAGCATCGGCACGCCCGCCTTCGCGTATTCATGTTTGCGGTACAGCGCCAACGCCCAGAAATGCGGCGGCGTCCAGGCAAAAATGATCAGGAACAGGGTCAGCGCCTGCGGCGACACATCCCCGGTCACGGCAGCCCAGCCGAGCACCGGCGGCATCGCACCCGAGGCACCGCCGATGACGATGTTCTGCGGCGTCATCGGTTTGAGGATCACGGTGTAAATGACCGCGTAACCGACAAAGGTCGCCAGCGTCAGCCACATGGTCAGTGCGTTGACCCATTGGTACAACAACGCCAGGCCGATGCCGCCGACCACGCCGGAAAAAATCATCGTCTCCAGTGACGTCAATTGCCCGCGCGGCAGCGGCCGCGCCTGGGTGCGCATCATCAGCGCATCAATCTTCTGCTCGACCAGACAATTCACTGCTGCAGCCGCACCCGCCACCAGCGCAATGCCCAGCGTCGCCGCGAACAGGATGGTCACCGGCACCATGCCGGGAGTCGCGAGAAACATGCCGATCACCGCGGTAAACACAATCAGCGACACCACGCGCGGCTTGGTCAGCGCGTAGAACTGCTGGATGCGGGAATACAGCGGTGTTCGTGCAACGGTGGAAGACATCAGAAATTGCGCCTCGAATGGAGGGCGAAGTTTATCACCACCATGGTCGCCAATAAAATCGCCGCGCCGGCGTTGTGTCCGGCGGCCACCAGCAAGGGCAGTCCGCCCAGGATGTTGGCAATACCCAGCATCACCTGCACCAGCAGCACGCACAGCAGCGCAATGCCGTAACTGGCGAGGCCCGGACTGCGCGCCAGCACCAGCGCAAAACCGCCGACAACCAGCAGCGTCACCAGTGCGCCGACCCGGTGCGTCCAGTGAATCGCAGTAATGGCGTCGTAACTCAGGTGTGTGCCGGCGGCAGTCATGCCCAGTTCGCGCACCAGCTGGAAGCCGTGGCGGAAATCCATCTGCGGCAGCCACTCATTGTGGCAGGTCGGAAAATCGACGCAGGCCAGCGCCGCGTAGTTGGTCGAGACCCAGCCGCCCAGCGCAATCTGTGCAATCACCACCAGCAGCGCCAGCACCGCCCACGGCCGCAGCCGCGCTGCTGATGCAGGCGCAATGGCCGGGGGCACCTGCTGGCGCAAGGCCAGCAGCACCAGCAATGCCAGTGTCGCCAGTCCGCCCAGCAGATGCAGCGTGACGATCACCGGTTTTAACAGCAACGTCACGGTCCACATGCCCAGTGCCGCCTGGAAAATCAACAATCCGAGCAAGCCGGTGGCCAGCCATGGCGATTGCCGCAGCTGGTGACGTCGCGCCCAGGCTATGACCGTGATGGCGAGTATCAACAGGCCCAGTCCGCCGGCAATGTAGCGATGGAACATTTCCTTCCACGCCTTGCTCAGCGAAACAGGCCCGTGAGTCCCTCCTTGCTCGGCCACGGCCTGGGCAATGTCGTCCTTGGCATGATGCGGCGTCAGTTCGCCATAACAACCGGGCCAGTCGGGACAGCCAAGCCCGGCATCGGCCAGACGCACATAGGCGCCGACGACGACGACGACGAAGGTGTAAATCACCGCGAACCAGACCAGTTTTCGGAACATGGTTAAAATATCAATAAAAACAATTAGTTATGAGTGCTGCCGGCGAAAATCAGCCAATGCGTGAAACTTTGAGCAGACGCTCCAGATCTTTGCGCATGCGGCTGGGGTCGGCTTCGCGCGGATACCGCAGCACCAGATTGCCCAGCGGATCGACCAGATAAATATGGTCGCTGCGTGCACCGGCATGCGGCAAAGCCTCGAGCACTGCACTGCCGGCGGCATCGACCAGCCAGGTACCCTCGAACTCTTCGCGCAAACGCGGCGCCGGCTGGGCGCCGCCGGTGATCAGCCACACGCGCTCGATGCGTTCGGGATATTTACCCTGCGTCTTGCGTACCTGGCGCATCTGCCACAGTTTTTTTTCACAATAGGCATCACAGGCCGCGTCATCCACCGTGACGAACAGCCATTTGCCGCGCAACTGCGACAGCGCAAAGGTTTTGCCGTCGGTCAGTTTCAGCGCAGTAACAGGCAGTTGTTTGTCCGCCATCAGTTCGCCGTAGTTCACCCGGCCTTCAGGCTGGTAAAAATAATAGGCCGTGAACGAAGCGACAAAAGGCGCGATGCAGACCGCGGCCACCAGCCACAGGGTTCTACGGCTTTGCGGCGGGACGTCGTTTGACATGGGTCACCAGGTAATAAATAAAAATGGCCAGGCTCAGTGCGTACCATTGGAAGGCATAAGCGAGGTGTGTGTTGCGGCCGAGGTCGGGCCGGTTCCATACCCGCACCAGGCCATCGTCGGCATTGCTGCCCTGCTGGATCACGAAGGGTTGCAGGTCGAGGCCGGTCTCCTGCCGGTAACGCTCCAGCACCAAGTTCTGGCGGATGCGGCCTTCGGCCACCTCTGTCGACAGTTCGAGATAACGTTCACTGTACGCGACGGCAATCCCCTGCACCAGCTGTTCCCCGGCGGGCGTATTCACCTGCGGCAGACTGCGGTCGCGGTTGCCAGCCATCCAGCCGCGATTGACCAGCACGTAACGCTGCGATCCGGCAATACGCATGGGCGTCGCCACATGATAGCCGGGCCGATGTTGATGAATGCGGTTGTCGACGAACACAGTGTGCTGCGGCACAAATTCGCCACGCACTTCGACACGGCGGAACAGGATGCCGTCACGTGCCACCGGCTGCCCGCCGATGCGCAGCGCGGGCTCCCGTGTCTGGGCGTCATAACGTTCCTGCAAGTTCTGTTTGTACTGCGCCCGCCCGATCTGCCACTGCCCAAGCGCCAGCGTCAGCGCAATGCCGGCAACAGCGGCAACGCTGCCCCAGCGCCGCGGGCGGAATTCGTAAGCTCCAAAGCTGATCGCTGCCACCACAAGACCCGTTGGGTTAAACTGCAACTGCCATGCGTATCATCGTCATACTGTTCATCATCGTCATCCTCGGCAGCCTCGGTTCCGCCCTGTATTACATGGTCAAGGATCGCGGCACCACCGAACGCACGGCCAAGGCGCTGACTGTCCGCATCGCGCTGTCGATCACCTTGTTCCTGCTGCTGATGCTGGGCTTTCACTTCGGCCTGATCACGACAAGGCTTTGACCCCGGGCTGCACGCCCGGTTCCCCCGGCACCGCCGCCGGAACACGCAAAAAAAACGCCGCGATCACGCGGCGCCCAATCCCCCGGCAGGGGTACATCCTCCCCGTGCAAATCGCGCTTTTCCGGTTATTTGCCGATTGCGCGATTCGCTGCCTTGAATCCCAGAAAATACTAAAGCCAGTAAACCACAACGAACAGGAACAGCCAGACCACGTCGACAAAGTGCCAGTACCAGGCCACACCCTCGAAACCGAAATGGCTCTCGGCGGTGAAGTGACCGGCGACGCTGCGGAACAGGATCACCCACAGCATGATGGTGCCGACCGTCACATGGAAACCGTGGAAGCCGGTCAGCATGAAGAATGTCGCGCCGTACGCGCCCATCGTCAGCTTGAGGTTCAGATCGGAGTAGGCGTGGGCGTATTCGTAGACCTGGAAGCCGAGGAAAATCATGCCCAGCGCGATGGTCATCACCAGACCCCAGATCAGCTGGGTGCGGTTGTTCTTCAGCATCCCCCAGTGCGCCCAGGTCAGCGTCGCGCCGGAAGTCAGCAGCAGCGCGGTGTTCAATGCGGGGATGCCCCATGCTCCCATCGGCGAGAAGGTTTCCTTGATGCCGGGACCGGTCGCCGGCCAGTCGGCCTTGAATCCGGGCCACAGCAATTGCTGGTGTTCGAGCGAACCCAAATCCGGAATCGAGATCACGCGCATGTAGAACAACGCGCCGAAAAACACGGCGAAGAACATGACTTCCGAAAAAATGAACCAGCTCATGCCCCAGCGGAAAGAAACGTCGACCTGCTTGTTGTATTTGCCCGCTTCGGACTCATGGGCCACGGTGGTGAACCAGCCGGCGAACATGAAAAACAGGATCAGGAAACCGATACCCAGCAGCGCATAACCCAGCGGCATGTGGTTTACGGTATAGGACGCGCCGAAGCCAAGGAAACCCATGGCGGTCGCGGCGACGATCGGCCAGTGAGACGGTTGCGGCAGATAATAATTGCCTGAAGTTTGCGTTGACATGCTGGTTTCTCCCTGAATCCCTGCGTTTATTCTTGCGTTTCCCGATCAGCAACCATCAGCGGGTGATGAGCCGCACCACGGACACGATGGTTGCCACAAAAGCTGCCCCGGCAATGATCCCGACCATGATCACCTGCGCCGGCGTCACTTCAATCTTCTCATGCTCCCCGCGCTTGCGGATGCCGATAAACGCCGAGAACACCATGCGTATCACCTGCAGCAGCGTGGCCTTGCGCGGTTTGGTATCCATTACACCCTCCATCAGTCCTACCCGCCGCTTTTGACCGGGGCCGTTGAAGCGCCCTTCACTTCAAAAAAGGTGTACGACAGCGTAATCGTGTTCACATCCGCCGGCAGCGTCGAGTCGATGACGAACTGTACGGGCATGCGTTTGGCCTCGCCGGCCTGCAGCGGCTGCTGCTTGAAACAAAAACATTCCAGCTTCTTGACGAAGGGCGCCGAATGTTTAGGGCCATAACTCGGGATCGCCTGGCCGACGATTGCGTTGGCGCCGTTGTTGCGCACGTCATATTCGATCTGGACCATCTCACCCGGATGCACCCGCACACTGCGCTGCACCGGCCTGAAATCCCACTGCAGCCCGTGCGCATTGGCATCGAACTCCAGCGTCACCCACCGCGACCTGTCGATCTGGGTGTTCTCGACCGCGGCCGCCGGCTTGATCAGGTTGTTGATGCCGGTAACTTCGCAGATCTTTTCGTAGAACGGCACCAGCGCAAAACCGAAGCCGAACATCGCCACGGCGAATATCGACAGCCTGGTCATCACCCGGCGGTTGGCGCGTTCGTTTTTCATCGGTTCAGCAGGTAATACTTGATCATCACGCCGAAGAAAAACGCGGCGACAATCAGCCACAGCATTATGGCCGTACGACGGTTGCTGCGTTTGACCTCGAGCTGCGTCATGAAGTTACTTGATCACCGGCGGTGTCTCAAAGCTGTGCCACGGCGCCGGCGACGGCAGATGCGTCCATTCGAGGCTGTCCGCACCCTCCCACTGCCGGTCCGCAGCCTTCTCACCACTGGTGATGGTCTTGATGACGATGTAGAGGAACAGCAACTGCGACAGACCAAAACCGAAAGCGCCGATCGACGAGATCATGTTGAACTCGGCGAACTGCAGCGAGTAGTCGGGAATGCGGCGCGGCATGCCGGCCAGGCCGAGGAAGTGCTGCACGAAGAAGGTGACGTTGAAGAATACCAGTGACAGCCAGAAGTGCCATTTGCCCAGCGTCTCGTTGTACATCCGGCCGGTCCATTTCGGCAGCCAGAAGTAGATGCCGGCGAAGGCCGAGAACAGCGCGCCGGCCACCATCACGTAATGGAAATGCGCAACCACGTAATAGGTGTCATGCAACTGGACATCGACCGGCACGATCGACAGCACCAGTCCGGTGAAGCCGCCGAGCGTGAACAGGAACAGAAAACCGATCGCGAACAGCATCGGGGTTTCAAAGGTCAGCGACCCCTTCCACATCGTCGCCACCCAGTTGAACACCTTGACGCCGGTGGGCACGGCGATCAGCACCGTCGCGTACATGAAGTAGAGCTGCGCTTCCACCGGCATGCCGGCGGTGTACATATGGTGCGCCCAGACCATGAACGACAGGATGGCGATCGACGCCGTGGCGTACACCATCGAGGCATAACCGAACAGCGGCTTTCGGGAAAACGCCGGGATCACCTGCGACACCACGCCGAAGGCGGGAATTGCAATGATGTAGACCTCGGGATGACCGAAGAACCAGAAAATGTGCTGGTAGAGCACCGGGTCGCCACCGCCTGCGGCGTTGAAGAAGTGGGTGCCGAAATGGCGGTCGGTCAGCGTCATGGTGACCGCACCGGCCAGCACCGGCATTACCGCGACCAGCAGGTAGGCAGTAATCAGCCAGGTCCAGCAGAACAGCGGCATTTTCATCAGCGTCATCCCCGGCGCGCGCATGTTGAGGATGGTGGTGATGATGTTGATCGAGCCCATGATCGACGACATGCCGAGGATGTGAATCGCAAAAATTGTCATATCCATGGCAGGACCGGCCTGCGTCGACAACGGTGCGTACATCGTCCAACCCACGCCCGCGCCGCCGCCCGGCGCAAATTGCGCGCCGATCAGCAGCAGGGCTGCCGGCGGCAGCAGCCAGAACGACAGGTTGTTCATCCGCGGAAACGCCATGTCCGGCGCGCCGATCTGCATCGGGATCAGCCAGTTCGCGAAACCCACGAAGGCAGGCATGATCGCGCCGAACACCATGATCAGGCCGTGGTAGGTGGTCATCGAATTGAAGAACTCGGGCTTGACGATTTGCAGGCCTGGCTGGAACAGTTCTGCGCGAATGATCATGGCCATGGCGCCGCCGACCAGAAACATCGCGAAGCTGAACCACAGGTACATCGTGCCGATGTCCTTGTGGTTGGTTGACTGAACCCAGCGCATGATGCCCGAGGGTTTGTGCGCGTGGTGATCGTCGTGACCGTGATCCTGAGTATGTCCGTATGCCGCCATTGTGTTCTCCTGGAGCCTGTAATCGTTGCCAGCGTTCGTTCCGTACCGCCTGTTTAGCGCAGAGCCTTGATGTCGACCGGTGCAATCGCCTCGCCGGTCTTGTTGTTCCAACTGTTACGGGTGTAGGTAATCGCCGCGGCCAGATCAACGTCGGACAGATGTTTGAACGCGTTCATCGCGGTGCCCTGCTTGCCGTTCAACAACAGCTTGATCTGCTCGGCCTTCGGGCCATTGACAACCTTGGAGCCCGACAGCGCCGGGAATGCGCCCGGAACGCCCATGCCGGTGGCCTGGTGGCAGGCGACGCAATTCTGCGCATAGATCTTCTCGCCATGCGCTTTCAGGTCTTCCAGCGTCCAGGTTTTGTCCGGATCAACTTTGGCGGCCGCCACTTTTTTCTGCTGCGCACCGACCCACGCCGTGTAGGCGGCGGGTTCCATGACTTCAACGACGATCGGCATGAAGCCGTGTTCCTTGCCGCAAAGTTCCGCGCACTGGCCGCGGTAAATACCCGCTTTCTCGGCCTTGAACCAGGTATCGCGGATGAAGCCGGGCACCGCGTCCTGCTTCACCGACAGCGCCGGCACATACCAGGCATGAATCACGTCAGCAGCAGTGGTCAGGATGCGTATTTTTTTGCCGACTGGAACCACCACATTGGTATCGGTCTCCAGCAGGTAGTGCGGGTTGGCATTGCGCCCGGCAACGTCAGTACCGTCAATCTGCGCGCGCGGCGTGGCCAGCATGCTGTAGAAGCTGATGCCTTCGCCTTCGCCTTTGAGGTAATCGTAGCCCCATTTCCACTGGTAGCCGGTCGCCTTGATCGTCAGATCGGCTTCGGAAGAATCACGCATGGTGATCAGCGTACCGGTTGCCGGCACCGCCAGCGCAATCAGGATCACCGCCGGAATCAGCGTCCAGGCCACCTCGACCGCGGTGTTCTCATGAAATTGCGAGGCTTTATGCCCGACCGATTTGCGGTGTTTGAACACCGCGTAGAACATGAAACCAAACACACCAACGAAAATGACAAAGCAGATAACCGTGATGATGGTGTGCAGGTTGTAGATTTCCTCACCGAGCCGCGTCTGCGGAATCTGCAGGTTGAGCTTGTATTCCGCCCATGCCGCGACCGACCAGAAAAACAGCGTTCCCGCAGCGGCCCACTTCGTTAAACCCTTGTTGCTCATGCTTTCCTCGCTCATATAACCAGATTGATCCGTTCTAAATCCGGTCGCCGCCCAAACGGCTGCGCAATTCGAGCGCCAGCGCCCGGCGACCTTCTGCACAGCAATAACGTCCGATTTCCACAGTCCTGCCGTGTGAACGCAGTGCAACCGAACCTGTTTTTCCGGTCACCAGCCGCGCCCAGCAGCGATGAAATTCAAACTGTCGCGCCACCCCCCGCTCCCGGACTTCAATCAGAATATGGTCACCACTGAATGCCAGACGCTCAAAATCCCCGGCGCGCCGCAAAATCATGACCACCGCCGCTCCCAACGCGGCAATTTCCACACCGGCAAACGGGATAATGAGCCACGCTCCGGCCATCGCAAAACCCGCCGCAATGACCACTGAAAATACCGCGAGCGAACCAAAAACGAAGGCCAGCAAGCGTAAATCCAGCGAACTGGCATGGCGCTTGAAGTACGTAAATCCGGCGCCATCGTGCTCCAGAATCGACTCGAAAACGGGCTCTCTGCTCACCGGCGTCAGCCATTCTTTTCAAACGTGCGGACTGTAGCATACCGCAGGGGACGGTCGCAACAAAATGCCCCATGAAAACAGTCGGTTTTCCCTCTTAACCGGATGTCTGCGGCGCTGCCCGCAAGCGCGCATCCAGTTGACTGATATCCAGCATGCGGGCAACCAGCACAGGCTGCGGATTTTGCGTGTGGTGAACCGTTCCCAGCAGAGGGGCCTTGATCCGCGCGCGCAAAGCCTGAAGATTTTCCGTAGGGCGCGCCATCGCGGGATCGATGCGATTGGCAATCCAGCCGGCAAGATAGAGCCCGCGCGTCTGCAAGGCCTCAACCGTCAGCAAGGCATGGTTAAGGCAGCCCAGCCGCAGGCCCACCACCAGCACCACCGGCAAACCCAGCCGCGCCGGAATGTCGGCGGCGCTGAACCTGCGTCCCAAAGGCACCAGCAGACCGCCGGCGCCTTCGACCACGACCAGATCGGCGTTGCGCGCAAGCTGTGCATAACTTTTCGCGATCAACGACATCCGTATCGTTACTCCCCTTGCCTGCGCGGCGATATGCGGGGCAATCGGCGGCGCAAAACAATACGGGTTGACCAGATCCACCCGCGCATCAACATTGGCTGCTGCGCGCAGTCGTACGACATCATCGTGATGCCAGACCCCGCGGCGACACACCGCGCCGGCAGCCACCGGCTTCATCGCAGCAACCCGCAGGCCGCAGGCTGCAAATCCGTGCAGCAATGCGCAGGCGATCAGGGTTTTGCCGACGCCGGTGTCGGTGCCGGCGACAAATAGACCTTTTGCAACGATGCCTTTTGAAGCAACGCCCATTGAAGCGACGCCGGGCGCAGAAACGGGACGCGCCGCCATGTCAGATACCTCCCACGGGTTTGATGTCGATCACCGGCCTGCCGCCGGGACCGAGTCGCCGCGCCGGACACCATGCGTGTCCGTACACCACCTCGAACGTTGCCGGCAGCTTGCCGTCACGGCGCAGCGGTTCGTAATTGCGCACCACCGCCTCCAGCCAGGCCTTGCCGGACAAGGCCGGGGGCCGATCCGCGGCTGCGTTGCGTGCGCCGATGGCCTTCAAATCGCGCATCAGCGACTGCACATCCGGATAAGTCAGCGTGAAGGTTTCCATGTCGATCACCGGGTCGGCAAACCCGGCCTGCACCAGCATGTCGCCGATGTCATGCATGTCGGTAAAACCGCTGACATGGGTATGCCCATCGGTGCCTGGCTGCGCGGCACGTAATTCTTTCAGCGTGTCGGGACCGAAGGTGGTGAACATGAACAAGCCCCCCGGCGCCAGCACACGACACATTTCATTAAAGGCTTGCGGCAACGCATTGACCCACTGCAAGGCCAGATTGCTCCACGCGAGATCGATACTGCCTGCGGCCAAGGGCAACTGCTCCAGATCGCCGCATATCGTTACCGGTGATCGACGCAACAGGCGCTGATGCCAGGGCACTGCCGCACTTGCTTGCCGCAACATGCCCGGTGCCAGATCCAGCGCAACCAGGCGCGCGCCCGGATAACGCACGGCGAGACCACGCCAGGCATTGCCGGTACCGCTTCCGGCATCGAGGATGCGGGCAGGTGTGTGACGGATGAAATCCAGCCGCTCGAGGCTGCGCCGGCACACCTCGTGCTGCAGCACTGCCGCTGCGTCGTACGTTGCCGCAGCACGATCAAAGGAACGGCGCACTGCGCGTTTGTCGAGCAACGGGTGTTCACTCATGGCAGAAATCCGTCATTAATCGGCATGCCGTATCGGGATCGGACATAAACGGCGCATGCGCAGCGCCGGCCAGCACTGCCAGACGCGCACGCAGCAAATGCGCAACCAGATAGTCACCGGCAGCCGGCGGCGCAATCCGGTCACGTTCGCCGTGCAATACCAGCACGGACTGTGCGATCTCCGGCAGCGCCGCGCGCAAATCCGTGGTCTGCAGCCAGTGCAGTGTCTGCGCCAGCACCTCAGCGCCGGGCGGAGCTTGCAGCGCCAGCGCCGCCTCCAGTTGTCGTGCCACCGTGCGCGCCCGGGCATCACCCTGAGTCTGCAACAACAGGAAACGGCGCAACGTTGCTGCGGCATCACGCTTCAGTGATGCCGTAAACTCGGCAAACACTTCCGGCGCCATGCCATGCAGCCAATCCGGTGAACTGACAAATCGCGGCGTAACAGCGATCAGCATCAGCCGCGAAACCTGCTGCGGATGGCGGCGCGCCCAGACCAGCGCCAGTTGTCCACCGAGGGACCAGCCGGCGACCGCGCACTGTGCAGGTGCTGCAGCGGCCAGTTGATCGACCATATTTTCAATGGTGTACCGCGTGAGCGTCGGTGCTGCGCCGTGCCCGGGTAAATCGGGGGCTATGACATGCATGTCCTTACCCAGCCGCGCCGCCAGCGCATCCCATACCCGGCAGTGCGCCCCCCAACCATGCAACAGCAGCAGCGCCGGCTTCATGCCGGCTGCAGCAATGCTGTGGTCAGACGCGTCACATCGGCAGCATTGTGATCTGCGGACAATGAAATGCGCAGCCGCGCCGTGCCCGGAGGCACTGTCGGCGGCCGGATCGCCGGTACCAGCAGACCTTGCGCTGCCAGCCGCGCGGACAAGGCCAGCGCTTCGCTATTGCCGCCGACCAGCAGTGGCTGGATAGGCGTATCCGAAGGCAGCAAACGCCACGGACTATCCGCGAGTTCACGCTGCAATTGCCCGATCAGTTCACGCAGACGGACACGCCGCCATTCCTCCTGCTCGATCAGCTGCAGGCTGGCGAGCAGCGCCTGTGCCAGCAGCGGCGGTGTTGCCGTGGTGTAGATGTAGGTGCGGGCGTTCTGCACCAGACTCTCGATCAGGTCTGCGCTGCCGGCGACAAACGCGCCGGAAACACCCGCGGCCTTGCCCAGCGTCGCCATATAGACCACACGCTCCGAGGCAATCCCGAAATGCGCCAGCGTGCCGCGCCCCTGCGCCCCAAGGACACCGAAACCATGCGCATCATCGATCAGCAGGTAGGCGTCATGACGCGCACAAAGTTCCAGCAATGCCGGCACCGGTGCGATGTCACCATCCATGCTGAACACCGCATCGACAATCACCAGCCGGCGGCGCGCTGGCGTGGTCTGCAGCAAGCGTTCCAGTGCGGTCAGGTCATTGTGTGCATACCGCCTGAACGCGGCACGCGACACCAGCGCTGCATCGTTGAGTGAAGCGTGGTTCAGGCGATCGGCGAACACTGCATCACCGCGCCCGACCAGCGCGCTGACCACGCCCATGTTCGCCATGTAACCGGTGGAAAACAGCAAGGCCCGCGGCAGACGGACAAACGCCGCCAGCGCCGCTTCCAGTTCGTGATGCGCACTGCTGTGACCGAGAATGAGGTGTGAGGCGCCGGCACCGACGCCGTATCGGTCGATGCCCGTTTTCGCCGCCGCTGCCAGCCGCGGATCGGCGGCGAGTCCCAGGTAATCGTTGGAACAAAATGCGGTGTAATCACGGCCGTCGACATTGACGTGCGCGCGCTGCGGCGTAGTCAGCAGGCGGCGCGTACGGCGCAGGCCCTGCTTTTCACGGGCGGCCAGCTCATTGGCCAACTCAGCTTGCAGTGACAAAAGGGAAGCCACAAAGGGGAAGCCCGGGATATCAATCAGAGAATGCGCCGCAAATACTCGCGCGGCAGCAGAGTTATGTCGCAGCAGGATTCATCGGCTGCAAACCCAGCCGTGCAAACAGCGACTGATCCTTCTCGATATCGGGATTGCCGGTGGTCAGCAGTTTTTCGCCGTAGAAAATCGAATTGGCACCGGCGAGAAAACACAAAGCCTGGATCGCATCGCCCATTTCCTGGCGACCCGCCGACAGCCGCACCATGGCCTTGGGCATGGTGATACGCGCACAGGCGATGGTACGCACGAATTCCAGCGGGTCCAGCGTCGCGGTGCCGTGCAATGGCGTCCCCGGCACCTGCACCAGATTGTTGATCGGCACCGACTCCGGGTACGGTTCCATGTTCGCCAGTTGCGCAATCAGCGTCGCGCGCGCAGTGCGTGTTTCGCCCATGCCGACAATGCCGCCGCAGCAGACATGCAGGCCGGCATCACGCACCTGCGCCAGCGTGTCGATGCGATCATCGTAATCGCGGGTCGTAATCACATTTTTGTAATTGTCAGCGGCAGTGTCAATGTTGTGGTTGTAGTAATCGAGACCGGCATCGCGCAGCTGATCGGCCTGACCGGGTTTCAGCATGCCCAGCGTCGCGCAGGTTTCCATGCCGAGGCCGCGCACCGCCTTGACCATCGCCACCACCTTGTCGAGGTCACGCTGTTTCGGACCGCGCCATGCCGCACCCATGCAGAAGCGCGTGGCGCCGTGTTCGCGCGCGGCACGCGCTGCAGCGACCACTTCATCAACGGACAACATGTCCTGGTTTTCAACACCGGTGTGATAACGCGCCGCCTGCGGGCAATAACCGCAGTCCTCGGCACAGCCGCCGGTCTTGATCGACAGCAGCGTCGACAGTTGCACGGCATTGGCATCGAAATACGCACGATGCACCTGCTGCGCTCGGAACAGCAGGTCGTTGAACGGCAGCGCGAACAGCGCTTCGATGGCAGCAACCTTCCAGCGCGGGGCCTTGGTGTCAGCAGGAGTTGCCGTCTGTTCGTTGAGGAGGATGGGAGCGGGAGTAACGGTATCCACGGGTTTCGCCTTAAATTTTTTAAAAATATCAATAAAAACAAATACTTATAACCATAATGGTCGCAGATGTACTCTCATTTGTCAAATTCGGCAGCCTCCGCACTTAACAACTGCGGCACTTGGTGGCGCAAACGGCTGACGACGCCGTGCCTGTTCTGCGGCATACCCGCGACGGAATCCAACATCTGCAGCGGCTGCCGGGCAGATCTGCCCTGGCTGGACGCCAACCATTGCCACAGTTGCGCGCACCCCCTGCCGGCGCCCGGACTGTGCGGACGCTGCATCGCCGAGCCGCCGCATTACGACCGCGTGGTCGCGGCCTGCCGTTATGCTTTTCCATTGGACGGCCTGATCCAAGCCTACAAATACAGCGCCCGGCTGGTCGCAGGACCTGCGCTGGCTTCCCTGCTCGCCGATCGCGTAGAGCAACGTCCGGATCTGATCGTGCCGATTCCGCTGACGGCACAACGCCTGCGGGAACGCGGGTTCAACCAGGCGCTGGAACTGGCGCGCGCACTGGGACGCCGGCTGGAGGTACCGGTCAACGCGCAGATCTGCGTCAAGACGCGGGATACCGTGCCGCAGACCCGTCTGCCGTGGAAAGCGCGCCGCAAAAACATCCGTGGCGCCTTTGTCGTCGAAGGCGGCCTCGCAGGCTGCCACGTGGCTGTCGTCGATGATGTACTCACCACCGGCGCGACGCTCAGTGAACTGGCGCGCAACCTGAAACGCGCCGGCGCGGCGACCGTCACCGGCTACGTGATCGCACGCACCGTCGGCAGGTAACCGGGTGCGCTTTCAGCGCAGCTTCTGGTCAGCGAAAGTTTGCAGATCGGCTGACAGGTTGCCGCTGGCCTTCGCCCGCCGGTAAGCCTCCTGCGCCTCGGCACCGCGCCCCAGCGCTTCGAGAGACACGCCGAAGCCCAGCAACCACACCCCGACGTTGCCGCGCTGCGCGAGGGCACGCTGGAACTGCGCGACCGCTTCGGCATGTTTCTGCTGCCGCTGCAGCAAGCCGGCATAAAACGCGATGTAGTCCGGACTCACGCCCGGATAGTCCAGGCTGCGGGCGAGGGTTTGCACGCCGGCGTCGAGTTCGTTGTTCTCCAGTTGCAAACGCGCCAGCGTCATCGCAAAACCCTGCTGTGCGGGCGCCAGTTGCAGGCCTTCCTGCAGCACCCTTGCGGCTGCCGCCGGCTGGCGTTCATCCAGCAGCACGCCAACCAGCGCCTGGCGAGAACCATGGTGCATGGAGTCGATCTGCAATGCAGCTTCGAAGGCGACACGCGCATCCGCCGCCTGCCCGCGGTGCAGGGCGATTGCCCCTTTGGAATATTCCGCATCGGCGCGCTGCCGCTGCGTCGGCTGACGAACCTGTTTGTCGATCTCAACGGGCGCCGGCGCCGGAGTTTCCGCCATTTTTTTCACCACAGGCGGCGCCGGCGCCCGCGGTTTGTCCGCGACGGGCTCGGCCTGCGGCGGCGATACCGATGCCGGAGGACGGGCGATGACCGCAGCCGTTTCTATTGCCGGCGAGGCATCACGCCGCGCGGCCTCGGGCACTGCATTGACGAGCTCCGGCGGTTGCGCAAGTTCCAGCGTCAAACGCCGGGCAATAAATTCCGTATCCCGCGGCTCCGGTGCCGACGCGGCAGCGGGTGCCGCCACGGGCGCAGCCGGTCCGGGTGGCACTGCAACCGTCGAGCGTCCGGCCAGCCACCACCAGACTCCGGCTGCAATCAGCAGCGCACCCGCTGCCGCGCCGATCATCCAGCTTGCCGGCCGGCGCGCAGCGTGCGCATCGTCGGGCAGGACACGCACATGGTCGGGAATGCGGTTGCGCTCCTCGCCCGAGGCGCGGCGGCGTTCGAGGTCGACCAGCATCTGGTTAATCACGCTCATTGCGCACTCATCGCAGATAAGCCAGCGACGTGCCGCCGACAACCAGCAGCATCGCGAAACCCAGCCACCACCAGCGCAGCACCGGCACCGCCGCAGGCGTATCAGCCGCGGCGGCGGCGACATGCTGGGGTTGCACCTGCTGCAGGCCGGCACCGAAAGCCAGCAGCAGCGATTTATGCGCAATGATGTTGATCAAACGCGGCACGCCACGGCTCACGCGGTGCATGCGTCGCACCGCCGCAGGCGCAAACAGCCGGCTGCCGCGATAACCGGCGACGCGCAGGCGGTGCGCAAGGTAGTGGTCCACTTCCTCGACATTCAGCGCCGACAGCCGGTACTGGAAAGTGATCCGCTGCCGCAACTGGCGCACTGCCGCGTGCGTCAACCGCTCGTCGAGTTCCGGCTGGCCGAACAACACCACCTGCAGCAGCTTGCGTTTCTCGGTTTCGAGGTTGGTCAACAGGCGCAAGGCTTCGAGCGTCTCCTGCGGCATCGCCTGGGCCTCATCGAGGCAAACCACCACGGTCTTGCCTTGGCGCGCAAAATTGAGCAGCG